>Ga0233403_10000207_pt1 | contig 27527 bp, 13 predicted proteins | sample Na_oxic_1_MG_FD_179866 | JGI IMG/M metagenome (GOLD analysis project Ga0233403, IMG submission 179866) | Seawater microbial communities from Saanich Inlet, British Columbia, Canada - Na_oxic_1_MG | ecosystem: Environmental > Aquatic > Marine > Inlet | place: Canada: British Columbia | collected...
AGCCGGAAAAAGTCATTTCCTGTCTTCGGAAAACAGTGGCATTGAAAGCCAATTATGCGGAAGCCCACAACAAACTCGGCATTGCATTGAGAGAAAAAGGGGAGGCGGACGAGGCATTGTCCTGTTTTCAAAACGCGGTGAAGTTCAAACCTGATTTTATCGAAGCTCACTACAATATGGGACTTGTCCTGAAAGATGATGCCCTCCCAAATGATGCTCTCCCATGTTTTCAACGCGTTGTCCAGTTGCAGCCAAACCATACAGATGCATATATCTGGATGGGTATTCTTTTTCAGGAGCAGGGAAAATTGGATCGGGCCATGCCCTGTTATGAAAAAGTTCTGGTCATAAAACCGGATTGTGCCGAGGCATGGAACAACATGGGCAATGTGTTCAGAGATTACGGACAGTCGGATAAGGCAATGGCCTGTTACCAAAAGGCTGTGCAACTGAATCCTGATTTTGCCGAAGCCCATGGCGGCATGGGGCTTGTTTTTCAGAAGCAGGGCCAATTTGACGAAGCCATCCTGTGTTACCAGAAGGCACTGGATATGAAGCCGAATCTGGCCGAGGCGCACAGCAGCATGGGCGCGGCATTCCGATATCAGGGAAAGTATGCCCAGGCCATTCCGTATTATATGAAAGCCCTTCAGGTTCACCCTGCTCATCCCACTGCGACCGGCACCCTTGTATTCCTGCTGAGGCACACCTGCTCCTGGGGAGGGACGGGTGACTTAGCTGAAAAAAAGCTTGACGAACTGAGCCGGAAAGCCTCTGAGAACGCCATGAAAACGCCGGAAACCCCTTTTCTGAGCCTTGTGAGACATGATGATCCATCCCGCAATCTGTCTGTGGCAAAGTCCTGGGCCTCTGATATTTCCGCCCGCATGTCGGATCAGAAACAGATTTTCTCCTTTGACACGAGAAAAGACAAGGCAAAAATCACCCTCGGATATCTCTCCGGCGACTTCCGGGACCATCCCTCGGCCCACCTAATTCTCAGCCTGTTCGGATTGCACGGGCGAAATGAATTTGAGGTGATATGTTTTTCCTGCGGGGAGGATGACGGAAGTTCTCACAGGAAACAGATTGCCAGGGATTGCGACAAATTTGTCGAACTTCGCAACATGAGCCATTCCGACGCTGCAAAGTGCATATATGAACACAAAGTGGATATTCTTATTGACCTGATGGGACATACCAGAGGCAACAGGCTGGAAATCTGTGCAATTCGCCCCGCACCGATTCAGGTGGGCTATCTGGGATTTTCCGGCACAAGCGGCGCGGATTTTCTTGACTACATCATCAGCGACAGAATCGTCACGCCCGAAAATCAGGCTCCCTTTTACACCGAAAAATTTGTCCGCATGCCTCATTGTTACATGATCAGTGATCATGCACAGGCTGTTTCGGACAGAAAATGGAAAAATGCGGATTTCGGATTGCCCCGGGATGCCTTTGTTTTTTGTTCTTTCAATCAGGCATATAAAATTGATGAACCCATGTTTGACATCTGGATGGGGATTCTCAGAAAAGTTCCGGGAAGCGTTTTGTGGCTCATGGGTGAGAATGAGGCTGCTGAGAATAATTTAAAGAGAGAAGCGGAAGAAAAAGGCATTGGGGCAAAACGGCTTGTCTTTGCGAAAAAACTTCCCTCAAAAGCAGATCATCTGTCCCGTCTGAGGCTTGCGAATATCGCACTGGATACCCGGATTTACAACGGACACGACACGACAAGCGATGCACTTTGGGCAGGAATACCCGTGATAACACTCCGGGGAAATCATTTCGCGTCCCGTTCCTCCTCAAGCCTGCTCACAGCCGCGGGGCTGCCGGAGATGATCACGCAAAGCCCGGATGAATATGAAAGGCTCGCCGTGCGATTGGCCGGAGATTCAGGGGAGCTTGAAGCCATATGTGAAAAACTTGCGAAAAACAGGCTCACGGAACCATTTTTTGACACACTCGGTTTTGTCAGAGATTTGGAGAAAGCCTTCAGATCCATATGGGAAATTTTTTTGGCCGGGCAGGAACCCCGGTCTGTGGAAATCCGAAAATCGGAATCTGAAACGGCTGTGACAACAAACAGCAGGCAACCGGCACCAGGCAACCGGCACCAGACCACAAATGATTTCAGAAAGGCTGCCCAGTATCTTCATTCGGAGCAGTTCGGCAAAGCTGAGAAAATTTACAACAACATTCTCAAACGCGATCCCAATCATTCGGATAGCCTGAATGCGCTGGGTTTTCTTGCCCACCAGACTGGCAGAAAGGAGATGAGCGTCAGGCTGATCCGCAAAGCCATCGGCATTGATCCGGAAAACTTTCATTATCATTTCAGTCTGGCTTTCGTGCTTCAGCATCAGGACAGATTCGAGGAAGCCGTTTCGGCTTATCAGAAGGTTTTGGAACTGAAACCTGACTGCGAAATGGGCCTTTACAATATGGGAAACGCTTTGCAAACCATGGGAAAAGCAGAGGATGCCCTTGACTGCTATGAGAAGGCAGTGAGCCTGAAACCGGATTACGCTGAAGCTCACAACAACATGGGCGGTATTTTTATGGATAAGGGAGAATTGAAAAAGGCTGAGAAAGCTTATCAGCAGGCCGTCACCCTGAAACCGGACCATGTCGCCGCACATAACAATCTGGGGAATGTGCTTCACGATCAGGGAAAACTGGCCATGTCAATTTCCTGCTATCAGAAAGCACTGGCACTGGACCCGAATTATGCCATTGCGTGCCACAGCCTTGTTTTTCTGCTGATGAAAACCTGCCAATGGAAAACACTCAGGGGCCTTTCAGCAAAGCTCGACGAGTTTACGCTGAAAGCTTTGGAGAATAGGGAGAGAACTGTTGAAAGGCCCTTTGTGAGCATTATGCGACACGCCGACCCTTCGCTCAATCTTGCCGTGGCAAAATCCTGGGCCGACAATATTAAAAAACATCTGCCAAAATCCGATACGCGTTTTTCCTTACCTTCTGCAGGCTCAGCAACCTTTGACAGCAGGAGATCGGAGGGAAAAAAAATAACCGTCGGATATCTCTCATGTGATTTTCACAATCATGCCACCGCTCATCTCATGCTGAGTCTGTTCGGACTGCATGACAGGAAAAATTTTGCGGTATACGGTTATTCCTATGGAAAAGACGACGGGAGCCGCTACAGAAAACAAATCGCAAAGGATTGTGACAAATTTGCCGATCTGAGAGAACTGAAAGATGATCAGGCGGCAAAACGCATATGGGAGGATCAGGTTGATATCCTCGTTGATCTGAAAGGATACACCAAAGGCAACAGAATGGAAATCTGTGCATACCGCCCAGCGCCGGTTCAGGTGTCCTATCTGGGTTTCCCGGGAACATGCGGTGCGGATTTTTTTGACTACATCATCACAGACAAAATTGTTTCCCCAAAATCCCATTCATCTTTCTATACTGAGAAACCGGTTTATCTTCCTCACTGCTATCAGGTCAATGATCATACACAGCCCATTGCTGACAAAAATTTCGGTAGAGAGGATTTCGGGCTGTCTGAGGATGCCTTTGTCTTCTGCTCATTTTGTCAGAGCTACAAAATTGAACCGACAATGTTCGGGGTATGGATGAATATCCTCCTAAGAATCCCGAACAGTGTTTTGTGGCTGTTGCGGAGCAATGATATTGCGGAAGAAAATCTGAGAAAGGAAAGCAGGGAAAAAGGCGTAAATCCCGAAAGACTGATTTTTTCAGAACATCTGCCAAAAAATGAGCATCTGGCCCGCCATAAACTTGCGAATTTGGTTCTGGACACAAGAATTTATAACGGCCATACCACCACAAGCGATGCTCTGTGGGCATGCATTCCTGTGCTGACGCTGCAAGGCACCCATTTTGCATCCCGTGTCTCATCAGCCATTCTCAGCGCTGTGGGACTTCCCGAATTGATCACCCACAATTTGGAGGAATATGAAAATCTTGCCGTGCATTTGGCAACGCATTCGGAGGAACTTCGGGCCATAGGCCGGAAACTTGAGGAAAATCGTCTCACCAAACCGCTTTTTGACACGCCCGATTTTGTCAGAAACCTGGAAAATGCCTTCAAATCCATGTGGGAAATCTTTCTGGCCGGAGAGAAACCGCGGGGAATGGAGATAATGGCGGATGGAAATTCAAAACTCGAAACCCGGAATCCGAAATCCGAAATGACTGACGAGTTTGGAACAAAAAGCCTGCACCAGGCAGCCGGCGGCAACAAACCGCAAACCGCAAACGATTTCAGAAAAGCAGCTCAGTATTATCATCAGGGCAGATTGGATGAGGTGATTTCCTGCTTTCAGAAGATACTGAAAGCCGAGCCTGGCAATGCGGAAGCCTGCTACAGTATGGGTATTGTATTGAAAAAACAGGGGAGATTGGACCAGGCCATTTCCTGCTTCCGAAATGTTCTGGAACTGAGACCGGATATGGCGGATGTCCATATCTACATTGGGAACATACTTCAGACCCAGGACAAATTCCAAGACGCTATCCAATCCTATCAGAAGGCACTGGACCTGAATCCGAATTCCGCCATCATCTACAATAACATGGGAAATATTCTCAAAGATCAGGGGCGATTGGAAGAGGCCATATCTTCCTACAAAAAAGCGATCCGACTCAATCCGAATATGCCGCCCGCGTGCAACAATCTTCTTTTTCAGCTTCAGCAGGCTTGTGAATGGGGAGAGGCTGAGGAACTCGGGGCAAAAATTGACGGAATGACAAAAGAGGCTTTTGCCAGGCAGGGATTTTCAAATGAGGAGCCTTTTATAAATCTTACGAGACACGCTGATCCACTTCTTAATTTCCATCTTGCAAAATTATGGGCAAAAGCTGTTGAAACGCGCGTGCTGCCCCTGAAACGTCGTTCTCCTTTTATACATGAGAGATTATCCGGGAGCAGAATAACAGTCGGATATCTCTCAAATGATTTTCATAATCATGCCACGGCCCATCTCACACTTCGCCTGTTCGGGCTGCATAGCCGTGACACATTCAGAATTTTCTGCTATTCCTATGGGAAAGATGACGGAAGCAGCTATCGAAAACAGATAGAGCAGGATTGCGACAAGTTTGTTGACATAAGGGCAATGAACATCGGAGAGGCGGCAAAACGCATATATGAGGATCATGTTGATATTCTTGTGGATATGAAAGGATATATCGGGGGAAACCGTATGGACATCTGCGCGCTCCGGCCCGCACCGGTTCAGGTCTCCTATCTCGGGTTTCCCGGAACAGCGGGCGCGGATTTCTTTGACTACATCATTGCGGACAAAATTGTTATCCCCCGGAATCACAGGGCTTGTTTCAGTGAAAATATTGTTTATATGCCTCACTGCTATCAGATCAATGACAATATGCAGACCATAGCGGAAAAAGACTGGGGAAAGGCGGATTTCTGCTTGCCCGGGGATGCCTTTGTGTTCTGTTCCTTCAACCGGCCCTATAAAATTGAGCCGCTGATGTTCGGTATGTGGATGAGAATTCTCAGAAATGTCCCCGGCAGTGTTCTGTGGCTGCTGCCCGGGAACAAAACAGCGAAAAAAAATCTGAGAAAGGAGGCAGAGGCAAGAGATGTGAATCCCGAAAGACTTGTCTTCACAGAAATGCTGCCCAAAGACAAACATCTGGCGCGTCACAGGCTTGCCGACCTTGTTCTGGATACGCGAATCTACAACGGCCATACCAGCACCAGCGATGCCATGTGGGCCGGGGTTCCGGTGATAACGCTTCAGGGAACCCATTTTGCCTCCCGTGTCTCATCAAGCATTCTCACAGCCATAGGGCTGCCAGAACTGATTACGCACAGCCCGGAGGAATACGAGGCACTTGGCGTGCGGCTGGCAACACATCCCGAGGAATTGAACGGGATACGTCAGAAGCTTGCAAAAAACCGTTTCACCACGCCGCTTTTTGATACGCCCCGTTTTGTCAGGCATCTGGAGGAGGCTTACAAGGAAATCTGGAAGATATTTATGTCCCGCGAAAAAGCCCGGGATATTGACCCGCAACCCGCAACCCGCAACCCGCAACCCGCAGCTTCCGAATATCAGAGAGCGGTTCAGCACCATAAGGCCGGCAATCTGAAAGAGGCTGAGGAAATTTACAGAAAAATTGTCAGGGCAAACCCGGAACACCCGGACGCACTGCATTATCTCGGTGCGATTGCCCATCAGACCGGGGATAATGAAAATGCAGTGAAACTCATCTCCGAGGCCATCCGAATCAGATGCGACAATCCTTTTTATCACTACAATCTTGCCTGTGTGTTTCAGGCAGAGGCAAGGTTCGAGGAGGCTCTTCCCTATTTTCAGACAGCCGTGCAGTTGAAACCGGATCATTTTGAAGCGCATAATAACATGGGGCTGACCTTGCAGTCTCTGGAGAAATTTGACGAAGCGATCACCTGTTTCCAGCATGCGCTCAAAGTCCGGCCGGATTTGGCTGAAGCCCATAATAACATGGGCAATCTCTTTTATCAGCAGGGTAGAATGGAGGACGCTCTTTCAAGTCTTGGCAAAGCCCTGAAAATCAAACCGGATTATGTTGAGGCACTCAACAACATGGGAAATATTTTCAACCTGATGTACAGACTGGATGAGGCGGTTGCCTGCTTTCAGAAAGCAGTGGCATTGAATCCGGACAATGCGGAAACTTACAACAGTCTGGGAAATGCGTTTCAAGGTCACGGCAAACTGATGGAAGCCATTTCATGTTTTGAAAAAGCTTTGGAAGTCCGTCCGGATTTTGCCCCGTCATATTACTACAAGGGGAATGTCCTGGTTTATCTCGGCAAAATGGATGAGGCCCTCGGGTGCTATGAAAAAGCATTGGATGTGATGCCGGATTTTGCCATGGCAGCCGCGGGAAAGGCCAGAGTTCTCATGCGGAAAGGCAAATTCGGGGACGCACGCAAATATCTCCTGCATCTGATTCAATCAGGCGAAAAAGATACGGAAGTGGCACTGGCCCATGCCCGTGTATCGGGATATTTCAAAGAATACGAGGAGGCGGTATCTGTGCTGAAAGATGCCCTGTCCCGTGAGTCTGCCGGCTCTGGCAGGCTGGCGAGAATACATTTTGCCCTCGGGGAACTTTACGACAAGACGGAAAACTATGACAATGCGTTTCGCCACTATGAGCAGGGCAATGCATTGAAACCCGTGCATTTCGATGCGGAAAAGCATGAAAACTATATCAGCAGCATGATTGAAGTTTACAATCCGGGGAAGAAATCTCATCTGCCGAAAGCGGCCAATTCCTCTGATCTTCCGATTTTCATTGTGGGAATGCCGCGCTCCGGCACAACACTGACAGAGCAGATTCTGTCCAGTCATAACAGGGTGTTCGGGGCTGGCGAACTGCCTGATATCGGAAATATCATGCAGCAGCTTCGCTTTGCACAGGATATGAGGTCACCTCGTCCGGAAAATGTGAAATCACTGACATCCCGGGTTCTGAGCGGCTTTGCAGATGCTTATCTGAAAATGCTCCGAAAGCTGTCGGGCGATGCTTTGCGGGTTACGGACAAGATGCCGAACAACTTTCTCTATCTCGGCCTGATTCGCCAGTTGTTTCCCAATGCAGCGATTATTCATTGTGTGAGAGATTCAAGAGATACTGCCTTGTCTGTCTATTTTCAAAATTTTCTGGCAAGCCATACCTACGCGTTTGATCTGAGAAATATCGCTGTTTATCACAATGAGTATAAACGGATCATGCACCATTGGAAAGAGGTGTTCGGCATCTCCATGCTGGAAGTGAGATACGAGGAACTGATTGAAAATCAGGAGGCAGTTTCCCGGGAAATAGTCGCACATGCGGGGCTTGAGTGGGATGACCGCTGTCTGTGTTTCCACAAATCCGGACGAACTGTCGCGACATCCACTTATCACCAGGTGCGGGAGCCTGTTTATACAAGGTCGGCAGGCAGGTGGAAGAATTATGAAAAGCATCTGAAGGCTTTGTCTGAGGTGCTTTAATTGTGGAACACTCCTCATCAGTTCTCCTTTTGCAAAAGGAGAACCGAGGAGATTAGACAAACAGGGAGATAAAATGACAATGACACCGCAGGAAGAAAAACAGATTGAGGCATGGAATCACATTTCACCCCGGGAAATTGACATTCATCTTGTTCTCACAGAAGATGAAAGAACCCGGGGCTTTATTCAATTTTGCGAAGACCTGTCCCGTCTTGCTCCTAAAATTCGTATTCTCAGAAAAAAAGAGGATGCCGGTAAAGTGCCCGCGATCCGAATAACCCCATCTCTGGTTTATGAAGCCATCCCCTCAGGCACAGAACTGGAGCCTTTTCTGGAAGCACTTTCCCTTGTTGCCAAAAAACAGGCGGATATTCCATCGCATATTCGGGGTCATCTTGATAAGATCGGAATTCCGGCCGCACTCAGATTATATGTCTCTCCGCAATGCCCTTTCTGCCCTGCCAGTGTGCGTCAGCTCGTCCCACTGGCCTTTGCCAGTGAATTTGTCAGTCTCACTGTCACAGATGCTGAACTGTTCCCGGAAATGGCTCGGTCTGACAATATTCAGTCCATACCCGCGCTTTTGCTTGATGAACATTTTCGCTGGACCGGAACCGTTCAGACAGAGGAAATCACAGATATTCTCGCAAAGCGTGATCCTGCCGAGATCAGTGCCGCATCCATGGAGAGAATGATTATTGAGGGAAATGTGTTCAAACTGGCTGAAATGATGACAGACAGGAAAACCATTTTTCCGGCTTTTGTCGAACTTCTCGCGCATGAACATTTCACGGTTCGTCTGGGGGCAATGGCTGCCATGGAGGAAATCGCTGAACAGGATCTGAAGACTGCTTCGGAAGTGGTTGTTCCTCTTTTGGAAAAATTTGAGATGGCCGATGCTCAGGTGAAAGGGGATATCCTCCACATTCTCGGAGAATCCGGAGGGTCTGGGATCATTTTGAATCTGAAAAAAATTGCTGAGGGAGAATATGGCACGGAAGTCAGGGAAGCGGCAAAGGAAGCCATGGAAAAAATACAGGAGAGAAACTGATTCGCCAAAGTTATAAGCTGTCTCGTTCCCATGCTTCTCGCGGGGGACGAGACGACATCCAAGATTTTCAAAACCTCGGGAGCCATCCCCTGCAACATCTGATCTGGAGGAGCCTTATGAATAAAATGATTTTGACATTGACATTGTTGTTTGCGCTGATCGCTGTCTGTGATATGCCTTCAGCAGAGGAGCCTCGTTTTGCCACCATTGAATGGCCTCCCTACGCGGGAGAGCATCTTCAGGAACGCGGCTTTATCGTTGAGATTGTTGAGACAGCCTGGGGAAAAAGCGGACATGATCTTTCTCTGGAGTTTCTGCCCATCAAACGTGCATTGCTGTCTGTTCGGGACGGACTTTGCGCGGCCATGTTTCCCTATATCCGTGAAAATGAAGGCGGAGACAGCACTTTCTGGCTGTCTGATCCCTTTGCCGGAGCCGCCATTGTTTTTTATAAAAGAAAATCTGACAAACTTGTCTCCTACAAGACGATTCATGACCTGAAACCTTATAGTATAGGTGTGGTTAAGGGATTTTCATATACACCTGAATTTGACAGCGCTGATTATCTTCAAAAAGAAGGCGTGAGAGAAGTCAGGTTGAATTTTATGAAACTTGCAAAAAAGAGGATTGATCTTGTGATTGCCGACAAATATGTGGCTGACAGCCTCTTTAAAAATGAACTGGCGGAAATTGCCCCGACTGTGGAGCAGATTGATCCACCTTTTTCTGTCCGTCCCATGTATGTGGCCTTTTCCAAAAAGAATCCCAAAGCAGAAGACATGCTTCGCCACTTCAACACCGGACTGAGGAAAATCAAAAGCGACGGCACACTGGACAGAATTATGGAAAAATACGGACATTTCACCATTTCCTCAAAATCACTCACGCGTGATGAGCTGAAGACCTTTGTGGATAATGCGGAAGCCTTTATCCGTCAGAACGGTGTGGAAAAGGGACTGGCGGAATTCAAAAAGCAGGACGGGGCTTTTTCAAAAGGGGAACTTTATATCTTTTCCGCAAACATGGAATGTGTCAGTCTTGCCCACATCAACCCCGAATTTATCGGAAAAAATCATTTTCATCTCAGAGACAAACTGGGGTTTCTTTTTATGCAGGAATTTGTCAAAGTAGCCCGGACAAGGGGGAGCGGATGGGTTGAGTATTGGTGGATAAATCCCATCACCAAAGCTCTTCAGCCAAAAATTGCATACATAAAGAAGATCAATGACAATATGTTCATTGGCTGCGGAATTTACAAATAGGGAAATGATCAAAGATTGTCAATCTCTGTCCCGGGTGAGGGCAGGGCCTCCGTGCCCTTGCTTAACCCTTAACCCTTAACCCTTTGCTCTTAACCCTTAACCCTTTGCTCTTAACCCTTAACCCCTTTGCCCTTAAAACCCTTTGCCCTTAAAACCCTTTACCCTCAGGCTCCTCTAAATCCGTTATAATCGGAAATTATTTATCTGATGATTCCCAACAGGAAATTTGAACAATGAGACAGAACGCTGTTATTGAAATTACGGAAATGCACAAATGGTTTGGCGAATTCCATGTGCTGAAAGATATCAACCTGACAGTTCAGCGAAAGGAGCGCATTGTGATCTGCGGCCCATCGGGCTCGGGCAAATCCACTCTGATTCGCTGCATCAACCGACTGGAGGAGCATCAGCGCGGCAAGATTGTCGTGGATGGCACGGAACTGACCAACAATCTCAAAAACATTGAGAAAATTCGTGCTGAAGTGGGCATGGTGTTTCAGCACTTCAATCTCTTTCCCCATCTCACAATAATCGAAAATCTCACGCTGGGGCCGATATGGGTGAGAAAAATTTCCAAAGCAGAGGCAGAGGAAACCGCCATGTATTTTCTGGAAAAGGTTCGGATAGCGGATCAGGCCAACAAATATCCCGGACAGTTATCAGGCGGACAGCAGCAGCGCGTGGCTGTTGCCCGGAGCCTGTGCATGAAACCCAATGTCATGCTCTTTGACGAGCCCACTTCCGCACTGGATCCGGAAATGGTGAAGGAGGTGCTGGACGTGATGATTGATCTGGCAGAGGAAGGTATGACCATGCTTGTGGTGACGCATGAGATGGGATTTGCCAAAAGCGTGGCCCATCGGGTGCTGTTCATGGATTACGGTAAAATAGTGGAGGAAAACACGCCCGGAGAATTTTTTGCAAATCCCCGGCATGAGCGGACAAAACTGTTTCTCAGTCAGATTCTCCACTGAATTGCCCAGGGCAACGGAAAAGACCTCCGAGGTTTTGTCATAAGCTGAAATCTCTGAGGGCTTCGGAAACCTCGGAGGTCTCAGGTGAACAGTGAGCAACAAACATGACCTCCGAGGTTTTGTCATAAACTGAAATCTCTGAGGGCTTCGGAAACCTCGGAGGTCTCAGGTGGAGAGAGGGAGTGAGCAACAAACAAGACCTCCGAGGTTTTGTCATAAACTGAAATCTCTGAGGCCCTCGGAAACCTCGGAGGTCTCAGGTGAACAGTGAGCAACAAACATGACCTCCGAGGTTTTGTCATAAGCTGAAATCTCTGAGGGCTTCGGAAACCTCGGAGGTCTCAGGTGAACAGTGAGCACAACACGCTGGCAACAGAAGACCTCCGAGGTTTTGTCATAAACTGAAATCTCTGAGGCCATCGGAAACCTCGGAGGTCTCAGGTGAACAGTGAGCAACAAACATGACCTCCGAGGTTTTGTCATAAGCTGAAATCTCTGAGGGCTTCGGAAATCTCGGAGGGCCTCGGAGGTCTGGAACTGCAAACTGGGTATGTTCACTCCTGGCAATCGCCTGACTGATATCACTTGGGAAACCGGGCAAACACAAACCCGCCGTCACTGTGCTCAGATGCCGGTTCGGGAATGAGATATCCGTATTTTTTATATTCTCTGGCTTTTGCAATCAGCACCACGGAAGCTTTGCCTGCATTCTCATTTATGAACTGCCTGAATGCCCCGGGTGCCAGCAGGCGATGCTTCGAATCCTCATAGCTCAGACCATATCGGAGTTCCCCGGGTTCTCTGAACAGATACACGTCATCCCGCTTGTAAAACCAGCACACCGCACGCAGGGGATCATCCGAGGAGACAATGACGGTCTCCGGGGTGATTTCGGAAAAATGGCTCATAAGGAATTCCCCGGGGCATTTTCTTATCCTGGTCTGTTCGGGAATGATGAAATGCGCTGTGAACATGAAAAGCAGGGGGGCAGCCCAGAACAGCGCCAGTTTTCTTTGGAAATCTTTTTCCTTTGCCCCGATAATCATCAGCACTGTCCACGGGAGAAGCATCACAAGGGCGAGCATCCATTTCCATGTTTCCCCGAAACCATAGGCTCTGATTCCCGGAAAGCCTGTCAACTGATTCACAAGCAGGGCAATAGCCACAATCAGCGGCAGAACAGCGAGTATCACCGCGCCTGCTGTGAACGCCTTTTTCCTGCCGATCTCAAAATAACTCAGAACGCCTGAAGCCGTCAGAATGGCAAGTGGCGGAAAACAGGGCAGGATATATGTGCCGAGCTTGCCCCGTGAGGCGGAAAAGAACAAAAAAGGAAAGAAAAACCAGCAGATTCCGAATCTGCGGAGCGGAGTTTTCAATCCTTTTTCTCCCAGACCTGATACTGCGGCAGGCAGAAGGCCAGTCCAGGGGAGCGCGCCGCCCATGATCACAGGGATATAATGCCAGAAGGGTTCCCCATGCTGGGCATTGTCCGCGGTGAATCGTCTGATATGTTCCTCCCAGAAGAAATAGTGCCAGAAATCGCCTTCTCTGAAATGAATCATCACCCCCCAGGGCAATGCCACCAGAATTGCCGTGAGAATGGGTATGGGAGCAATTCTGAAAAGTTCCCTCCATCGCCCTTCCCAGAGCATGAAAGGCACAATGCTCACAACGGGAACCGCAAATGCGAGAAATCCCTTTGTCAGAAATGCAAGGCCGCAAAAAGCGCCGAACATTGCCAGAAAACCCTTTTTCCTCAGGGAATTCTCTTCCATATGGGCAAAAAAGAATGAGACCATGGCGGCGGTGATAAACATGGCAAGCATACTGTCCAGAACACTGAAAACCCCCACTCCGAACACCTCGAAGCAACTGAGAAAGATTGCAGCCGCGAGAAGAGCCTCGGAATATTCCGGGGAAAATCTCCGCACCAGCATGAAAATCATCAGCGCTGAAAGGCCCGCTGACATGGCCGAGGGAAAGCGTATGGCAAATGCGTTTTCACCGAACAGGAGAATGGATATGCCGTTGATCCAGTGGCCCATGACCGGCTTCTCAAAATAGCGAAGCCCGTTCAGACGGGGAACAATCCAGTCCCCCGAAGCAATCATTTCCCGCGGAACCTCGGCATACCGGGCTTCGTCAGGTATGGCAACAGGCCGTATCCCCAGAGGCAGAAGGTAGATAAGCAGAAACATGGCAACAATGGCAAAAGCAGATATTCTCATATGTTTTCCTCCAATTTTTGTATCCGGTCAATATGTATCCGGTCAATATTCGTGATTCTCCCACGTCAGGATCAGTCTTTGCAAAATCGCTTGATCATCAGAAAAATACAGTATCAAATGCAGCATTTTTCCCATGAACGGTGTAACTGGTATGTAGGATGGAATAAGCATTGTATCCAGCCCGGTAAAAAATGTGTGTGTCGAAAGGGCCAGCCAAATGGAAAAAGCAGTCTTTATCAATAATGAAAATATGGCAACCTTTATCTGTCCGAAATGCGGAAAAGGAAAAACCGTGGATGCCTCTGAGTATATGAATACCAGCGGCCCGGTTCGGATAAAGTACAAATTCAAATGTGACTCTTGTGATTGTGGCACCTCAGATTGTAAGAATTGTGAGAAGGATTGTCAGATCAGAGATTCCAATATCATATTTCTTGAGAGGAGAAAATATTTCAGAAAAACAGTGAATCTGTCCGGAACTTTTGCGATGGTCGGGAACGGAGAGAAGAAAAAGATGATCATCGCGGACATGTCCAGAACAGGACTCAGATTCAGACCGAATATCAGGCAGGAACTCAGGACGAACGACAAACTCATGCTGGAATTTCATCTGGATGACAGTCGGAAAACTCCCATAAAAAAGGATGCATGGGTTAAAATAATAAAACATTCTGATATTATAGCAGAATATTGTTCCACAGATATCAATGACAAATATGATAAAGCCATTGGGGTTTATTTATTCAGTTGATCGCCTGAAGCTGAATCTGTCCGAAACAGCCTGTCCGTCAGTTGACGGACAGGTTTTTTTTTGTCTGGGAATTTCGGAAAGACTCACAGATTTGTCTGAGGGATATCCATGACCCGGGAAAATGCTCGGATTCCCTGATCTGCAAACGCGCCGGATTCAGCGGTCCTTTTCAACCTGGGAATCCGCCTCCCTGAAAAGAATATGGCTCAGAAAGCAACTGTTTTCTCAATGACCTTCCCTGCCTCAAGCACAAACATCCGGTTTGCCACATCCGTGACAGACATGCGATGGGTGATCATAAACACGGTGCGGTTCCGGGCCAGTTTTTTCAGGGAATCCTTCAGGATTTGTTCCGTATCAGTGTCAAGCGCGGAAGTCGGCTCGTCAAAAATAAGAATCCGGGGGTCTTTCAGAAAGGCACGGGCAATGGAAATTCTCTGGCGCTGTCCCACGGACAGTTTTATGCCCCGTTCCCCGACCATTGTCTGATATCCGTTCTCAAACTTTTCAATATCCTCATGAATATTTGCATTACGGGCCGCCCGGATCACCTCCCGGGGATCTGCGGACGGTTTGCCGTATTTGATGTTGTTTTCCACAGTGTCGTTGAAAAGGAAAATATCCTGTGATACAAAGCCCAGTTGCTTTCTCAGCCATCGGGTGTCAATGTTGTTCAGGTCATGGTCATCCAGACAGATGGTTCCCGATCCGGGCGGATAAAATTTTATCAGCAGATTGATCAGGGTGGTTTTTCCCGCTCCGCTTTGTCCGGTGAGCGCTATAATATCCCCGGGACAAACCGTGAAACTGATGTCATTCAGTACCGGACTGTCTTTCTCATAAGAAAAGGAAACCCTGTCAAAACGGATTTTCCCCCTTATGGTTTCCGGCTGAATCCCTGCCTTTTCATTCCCGGCAAATTCCGGAATCACATTGAACATTTCCATGAGCCGCTCCACCGCGGCAAATATTGTCTGAAGACTCAGGAACATGCCGGACAGACCGCTTATTATGCCGGACAGATACACAGTGTAGGCCATGAGCGCCGTCATATCCCCGATGCTCATGCCACCTTTCCTGATCTCATGCACACTGAGCCAGACAATCCCCAGAGTCACAAGGAGTTTGACCGCCTGCATGGCACTGCCGGACAGGGAGGACAGCAGCGAGGACATGAGGCGGATGCGGAAAAGTTTTCTGATTTTGACGGAAATTTTTGAAACTTCCCGTTGCTCCGACACGTTCGCTTTTATCACCTCGGCGCCGGAAAGCATCTCCTGCATGTCTTTTGAGACCTGAGCCTGCTTTTCCATTGTCTGATGACTGATGGCCCTCACTCTTGATGCGAAAAAATAACTGATCCAACACCACAGGGGAAACGCGCTGAACAGGATAAGGGAAATCCTGCTGTTGAGCGTGAAAAGAATGCCCAGGCTGAAAACAAGGGAAAATATGTTTGTCAGAAACCGGGGAATCATTCCGGAGAAGAAAAACTGCAATGCGCTGACATCATTGGAAACTCTTGACATCAGATAACCCACCTGCTTTTCTTTCAGAAAAGACAGGGGAAAGCGCAGGAGATGATCAAACAGGGCAGTCTGGATGTTGAAGGTGATTTCCTGCTGAAATTTGACAGTGATCACATTCTGAACAATTCTTATCAGTCCTATCACAATCCCGATGGCCAGCATCAGCAGCACCACAATGTCCACGGAACTCAGGGCATACTGAATCGGCTGAAAAAAAACATCAAGATGAATTCGTCTGAGAAAGGCTTCCAGCGCGTCAAATCCCTTCCTCATGATGACAAAATCTATGAACACCTTGCTGCTCAGGGGTAACAGCGTACTCAGTGCGGTGGTGACAATCGTCAGTATCAGGGTGGCAAGTCCCAGTTTCCACAGGGGTTTGACAAAATTTGTGAAAAACAGAATATCCCCAAATCCGACCCTGCTCTGACTGTGTGCGGGCCTTCTCAGTATTTCCCGGATATATTTCAGCATCTGATATCCGGTGTTTGGCAAAAGCGGCAGCGGCTCACAGGTGCGGCATACAAAATGTCAGACCCTGAAACGCCGCTATTCAAAGGAAATTGTGTCCTCATATACAATTGTCGTATCTCCGAATTCCTCATTCTGGATGTCCTCATCCTGAGCGTATGAGAGATATCCCCAATCCTCCCGGTACATGGTGTGCAGAACAATATCGAACATGAACTCCAATAACTCATAAGCAGACATTCTGGGATGGGAAAAGCCCAATATTTTTATTGTCTGCTCCTGCTTTCCGAGCATCAGTTTGAGATACTCCAATTCGCGCAGGAATTTCATGATTTTTTCTCTGAGTTCCGGCGATGTTCCCGAAATACCGCCTTTTTCCCATTTTATCCGATACTGAATAATTTTTTCAGGTGAACTTCGGAGCAGATTCTTACGGCTGTCACTGCTGCCGAAGATCGTCTGGGAGGCCACTTTCCGCCGTATTCTCTCAAGTATGTCTTTTTTATCCCTGAGTATGTCGTTCAGAAACATCTTTCGGGCATTCTCCGGAATATCCACTTCCACGGCTCTGAGAATATCCTCGTTCAGCCCCAGTTTCTTTCTGAATTCGGCAAGTGCGCTGCGCCAGAATATCTGACTGCTTTTTCTGAACATGTCGTTCAGAGGCTGATTTTTGGCGGTAAACTTCCGCGCTGTCCTGCTTATTTTCGGGAGCAGCTTTTTTGTGTCCTCAAACAGACGGTCCCCGGTGGCCACATTGTAAATCATGGCGATGACGGCATGCCAGTCCTGAAAATGCAGAACCGGAGGCAGATCCCCGAAAACATGCCTCAGCACCTCATTCTTAAACAGGTGCGAGGGCGTGGAATAGGACGGGGTGCCGGCCAGCATGGGCTGGTCAATTTCCGAGTTTGTTTTGAACACCACGGAGGTCTCAAAGTCTATGAGTCCCAGAGAATAGTCTTTGGCGGTTCTGACCGAATCTCCCACAATGAACAGATTGTCAGGTTTCAGGTCTCTGATAGCCACGCCCCTCTCTCTGAGCGAAGCCAGCAGCCTGACAATGTTTGTGACAATTCCGGCCATTCTGGATCTGTTCTGAATAAAAGCGGATCTGCGGATGTAATCCCTCACAGCTCTTTTATAAGCTTTGACGTGGGACCAGTTCTCCTTCATGGTTTTTCTGAGCAGTTTGTTCAGTTCTTCAAAAAAATCCGGCGGCTGGGTGTTTTCTCCGGGATTCACCTCTTTCCGGGCCAGATAGATCAGAAACCATTTCTGCTTCTCATAGGGTGAGACAGAAAACATGGTTCCGTATTGTTTCAGCAGAGCCCGGATTCTTGTCTCATAATCAGAATAAACCTTGTTCATATCAAAATAGATGGAGAGATTCTCACTGCCGTACTTTCCCTCAAATTCCAGAATATCCCATAAAAGATTTCGGGATTCAATGATATCATCATGGATTTTGCGTTTGAAAACCCTTCTGTCATGCATATTTCCCACAATAAAGGACAGGAATGAGTTTTTGGACAGATCCATGAAAAAGACAAATGCGTCATTTATTTTGAGATATTCCTGAAAATCCGGATTTTCCTGCACCCATCGCACATATCTTTTTTCCAGTCTGGCGGGGGACAGTTCAGCGGCATCGTCAAAGGGGCAGATTTTCTTCAGTATCGCAGTGACTCCCGGAGCCACGAATTCTATTGAGGCGGCAAGCTTCACAGCAATACTGCCTTCGACCCGTATGCTTCGGACATACTCATCAAAGTCTGTCATGGGGGAAGGCGGAATTTTGACCACCAGCAGATTGTCGTAGATGACTTTGAAGCATCTGCTCTTGCTGCCGCTCCCCTCGCCCAGCGTGGCGATTGCCATGCGTCTTGAGACCCAGTTCCCCTCGCGCTCAACATGCAGTTCATAAACCTGGTCCGGGTTGTCGGATCTGGGTTTTATGGGCACAATTTCAGACAGGGCAGATTTCGGCATCTCAAGCTGAAGCTTGTACAGGTTCATGCAGAACTCTGCAATGCTCACAATGTCGCTGTCTTCAGAAATAGGTGTTGCTTCTGGCATCCTTCATATCGCTTCAAAAGTAGTTTACACTTATATGTGTCCGGCTGACGAAAGGTGTTGGCAAGAGCTTCTTTCTGAGCTTTGTTTAATGCTGTTCCTTCATCAGAAACAAGATAAACAGCCTGATACCCGTTGTCTTCATTTTGCCGCAACTGCATATTCAGGATTCTTTTTTGTAATGCGTAATTCTTCAGGCACTCTGCAACATCCGGGGTTTTTCTTTTTCCCAATCTCGGATGTTTTGATTCGCTCAGTTCCGGTTTGTATTTCCGCCACAGGATTTATCACAGTCTGTCAATGTTGGTACTCGTGTCTGATATAACGATTTTTCAGGATGGTCTTTCCTTTCCTGTCAAAAACACCATCCCGGGGAAAGTCGGAATAAACCGCTATGTCGGGTACGGAAACATGGAAAAAATTCACATCCACCCTTCCGCCGGCATCAAACCATATTTTGACGAAAAGATCGGGGTTTTCCGGGCTTCCCCAGCTCACATCCGAGGGATTTGCATAAAAATATCCCCAGACCACCTCATGCCCTGCCTCAGTCACATCCCCGCCACCCTGTTTCCAGACAGCCTCCGGCATATCGCCATCTGCCGTATGGATCACCGCACTGATGCCGAGGTTGGTCCCTGCCAAATATCCTGCTGCCGAATGGCCTTCCGTCTCATATCCTTCCGGGGGATTTCCGTCCTCATAACCCTCTTCCGAATAGCTTCCGCTGTTTTCATAATAATGTCGAACATATCTTCTGTCCATAGTGAGAATGTTGCCGGATGCAGCATGGTCATCCTCAAGATAATCTGAAAAAACCTCTGTGTCAGGCACGGACACATGAAAATAGTTGACATCAATTCTGCCGCCGGCATCAAACCAGATTTTGACAAAAATATCAGGATTATCTCTGCTTCCCCAGTTGACATCGGCGGGACTTGCGTGGAAATATCCCCATATGACCTTATGCCCGTCCGCGGTCGCATCTTCTCCGCCACGGTGCCAGATGGCATTGATCTGGCCTTTCTCAGGAGTGTGGATAACTGCCCTGAGCCAGAGTTCTGTCCCGCTAATCCTGGTTCCGCCCTCATATTCGCCTGTCACCTGAACTGTGACATAATCCTGAGAATACAAAGCGGCATTGTCGGTGACGCTTACTCTGAAAGTCAGCATCTCACCATCCGGGCCGACTTTCGGAGCAACAAAGGATGACCGGACACCGGCTCTGTCCGAGAGTGTCACCGAGGTTCCCCCTGTCTGCTCCCACAGATATTCGGCAATGCCATCATCCTCATCATAGGAACCCGATGCATCCAGCGTCACTGTTTCCCCCTCATGTACCTGCCGGGAATATCCGGCATCAGCCACAGGGGGAATTGTTTCGTATTTCATGCTTTCAACAGGATATCCATTGTTGGTCAGCACAGTTTCCATTTCTGCCGTATTTGTTTTGGTGTCGTCAAACACCACTGTGGCCGTATGTTCAGTGGTATTTGTCACAGCACTTGTCACGCCGTCAATGTTAAGCAAGATATACCTTATCTTGTTTGCCGCGTCCCCTCAGCTGATACATTTTGGGATATACAGTTTCACCTTTATATTTGCTGCCAATGCCGAATGATGGCACAGGACAGGACAGAAAAGCAGCATAAGCATAAGATTGAAGAATATCAGTTGTTTTCTCATTGAATTATTTCCTTTGCTGATGAGCATTTGTGATCGGTTTCCGAATTCCGTAAAACAAATTTCAACTTTGTTTCCGCGGGTGCGGAAAAATGATCGCAATTTGGACATCCCTTATTTGTCAGTCTACACTTTGCTGTAAGACAATTTTACAATTTGTCTGAAACAATTTGCAAAATTATTCTGCGGGGGTCAGAAAAAGTGCTTCTGTGAGGGGATGTGCAATTTGCGATAAGTTTTCCGGAGTGCGAAAATTAGGCGAAGCGATTTTTCGCCTGTAAAACAAATTTCCAATTTGTTTCCGCAGGTGCAGAAAACTGACCGCAATTTGCAATCAGTTTTCCGGAGTGCGAAAATTAGGCGAAGCGATTTTTCGCAGAAGAGTGGAGCGTCCCAAATCCGAATCCCGTAAAACAAATTTCCAATTTGTTTCCACCGTGCAGAAAAATGACCGCAATTTGCAATCAGTTTTCCGGAGTGCAAAAATTAAGCGAAGCGATTTTTTGCCTGTAAAACAAATTTCCAATCTGTTTCCGCAGGCGCAGAAAACTGACCGCAATTTGCAATCAGTTTTCCGGAGTGCGAAAATTAGGCGAAGCGATTTTTCGCAGAAGAGCGGAGCGTCCCAAATCCGAACCGGGCATGGAATAACAACGGGAACGGAGAAAAAAAGCAGGCAGGAATAAAACAATCTCACTTTTTTGTTGGCCTGTAAACACCGTCCCAGCCATCTTCGGGAGGGGAATCCCGATATTCCGTACATCTCCTGATGTACAGGTTTGTGGCTTCGTCTGATGATTCATTCGGTGTTTTCTCATTGGCTGAGGGGAATCTCCGGCGAATCGTCATGAAAATATTCAGAGCCTCATCCCATTTCTGTGCTGTATAGGCTTGGAAACCTTTGGTGAACAGCTTATGCAGTTCCGCCATGTCAGGAGGGAGAGGTTCGTTTGCCCTGGCCATCAGTTCAAGAAGCATGACACCCTTTTTTTTCCCTTTGACGGCAACAATGTCAAGCGGCCTGCATATGAAATGACCGGGAACTTTTTCAAGGGTGGCACGGGTGATGATCACCTTGGTGCCGTAAGTCTTGTTGATCCCTTCAACGCGGCTTGCCAGATTCACGCTGTCCCCCAGAACAGAATAGTTCATCCGCTCATCAGATCCCATATTTCCCACAATGGTCTGACCGCTGTGCAGACCGAAGCGGGTGATAAAGAGTTCCTTTCCCTCCTCTTTCCATTTTTTGTTGAGTTCCTCCAGTTTCTGGTGACACTGCAACGCGGCTTCACAGGCCTGATAGGCATGGTCCTCAATCGGGGTCGGTGCGCCCCAGAAAGCCATGATGGCATCTCCGATATATTTGTCAATGGTTCCATTGGTCTCTTTTATAATGTTTGTCAGCTCATTGTTATATTCAAACAACTGAACCATGAGCGTTTCCGGGGCAACTCTCTCCGAAATGGAGGTGAAGCCCTGAATATCCGAGAAAAAGATGGTCAGTTCCTTCTTTTTCCCACCGAGCTTGGCCTCCTCCCCGGCTTGGATCAGTTGGCGGACAAGGGTTGACGGGACATATTTTTCAAAGGCCATGAGTCCTTTTTTCATTGATGAGATGGACTGGGTCATCATCTGAATTTCCCTGATGACAGAATTGGGAATCGGCTTCCCTCCTTCAAGATCGAAATTTTCTATTCTTTTGGTTTCCTCGGTCAGGGCATTGATCGGGTTGGATATGCCCCGGGAAATGGCCCGTGCTATGAAAACAGCAATGAGCAGAATCACAATGGAAATAATGGGCACCACCCGTTTCATGTGGATAAGGGGACCGAGAAAATCCTCCTCGGGCACAACCACTGCGATTTTCCATTCCTTTCCGAATGTCTTCCCCAGATTCCCGAATGCGCCCAGATAGCGTTTCCCCTCCGCCTCAAACGTGAATCTGGGGGAATTGCTTCTTCTGTATTCATAAAAGGACGACCTCACCCATTCCGCTTCCATCTCATCAATACGCGCTGGACGCAGTTTATTATTTTCCTTTATTATAATAAGGGAGGGATCCGGATAGGCGATCATCTCCTTCTTTTTGTTGATAATATATGCAATTCCGCTTTTGCCGATCTTCACAGTTTTCAGAAAGGCTGATATTTCACCCAGCGCAATATCCAGACTGAACACACCCGTCAGTTTCCCCTGAGTATCGTGGATGGGATGTGATGTGGTGATGCCCGGCTTCTGATCTGAAAAAAAGACATACACATCGGTCCAGTAGCTCCCTCCCTCTTTCTTCGCGCCTGTGTACCAGGGACGGGTGCGGGCATCGTATGCTTTGCTCTTTTTATCTTGGGGGTCTGTTTCGGGGTCTGTTTCATCCCTTAAGACAACATCATTTTCGTCCCTGTATATCCAAGTCACCGTTGGTTCCGGAATTGCTGTTTTGTCAATGAATTTTGTTTTGATCAAACCGTCCGGCAGTTTTTTGGGCATCATGAAATTTCCTCTCTCATCGCCGATATTGGCCATGGATATCTGGGGAAAAGCCCTCAGCAGATGTACGCCGTATTCATCCAGCAGTTCCTTGTCTATCACCGAAAGCAAGCCGGTTTCATCCGGATCGGCACTTCTGACAGGAGGGGCTTTTTCTTGCTCTGGCTCGCTTCTGTCACTTTCCGGCCTGTACGATTTTTCCCGAACGATTTTTATCTCCCTGATCAGAATGTCCATAATTTCCGATTTTCTCAGCCTGCCCGAGGGACTTACCGATAAGCGAGGGTCAAAATTCCCGTCCCGTAAAAGCTGGGAACTGACTTTTGCCATGGTGGCTGCCGGCATAAGGTAATTGACCACTTTTTCCCTCACCATTGCCGTGGCCTGATTCATCTGGTTGCCTGATATTTCTGTCAGGGCGTTTGTGTACTGAATCCAGATATATCCGACAATGATGACGACGGTCATTATGAGCAACATGGCAATGGAGGTGAAAATGCCGAAATAAAGTCCGAAACTTCTTTTTCCAAAGAAGGGTCGCTTCTGTCCTGAAGTATCCGATGTCTGTGTTTCCATAAGTGATTTTCTCCGATGTTGACTCCGGGTGGAAAAAATTTGCCGTTAATGCCCTTATTTCAGGGGAATAAATGTTAATATTTTAAGAATATTACACTCCCAAACAATATAAAAGGGATATTTTATTGCATTAAATGCTTTTTTATGCAATCTTTTTTATTTTAATTTTGTTCAGATTAAATTGCAGGTGAAAGAAAATCAATAATTCGAGACATATCAGCCTGAAACCCTATTGTTTTGCGCCAACTATCACATCCCACGCCTCTTCAAATTCCAAAAGGATTTCCATTTTTCCCATCTGCTGGCAGTTTTTCAGTCAGATTCTCCTGTGCATCGTGGGATGTGGTGATGCCCGGCTTCCGGGTTTCTCCTCTCTGCACCTCTGTACCAGGGACGTGTGCGGGCATAAATGATTTTCTCCGATGTTGGTTGACACCGGGCGAAAAAAACTTGCCGTCAATTCCCTTATTTCAGAGGAATAAAAAAATGTTAATATTTTAAAAAGATTACACTCCAAAACATTATATTGCACTCCCAAACATTATAAAAGGGATATTTTATTGCATCAAATGCCTTTTTATGCAATCTTTTTATTCCAATTTTGTTGAGATTAAATTGCATATGAAAAAAAATAATTTAAGACAGATCAGTTTGAAGCCTTGTTGTGTTGCGACAAATAATTCAGGATTCTGACCGGATAAGTTCCCGCCTCTGCATATGCCGGATTTGAAATCAGAAGGTTGTCAGTTCTGTTCTTTAAGTTATTGGCCATAAATTTTCAGGTGTCCATCAATAAAAAATTATGAAAAACTTTTGCCCGGCTGCTTATCGGATTTGCAATATGTGAGAAAAGACAAATTTTCATTTGCTTTTTATAAAGAATACGATATATGTTCTGGCATTTTTCATTTGTTAATTAAGACTTTGTTCCACAGGTCAGAAATAGTATGCATCACTTTACAGTTTCTATATTTAAGGATGCCCATATTTTATTTTCTGATATCGGATTGGCAAATGCTTCCGCAGGCTCTTCCCGCAAATACGGGGATTTGCCTTTGCGTAAACCTTTTTGTGCATACACGAATTTCTGCTTTTATATGAAAATCCTGAATTATGCAACAGTGAAATGACAGAACATGAGACATTATAAAACCGGGAGTTCAGAGCCTGAAACGCGGGCTTTTGTCCTCAATCAGGAAATTATTCCGGCATGCGTGAAAAAACAAACTGCAAATTTGTTTTACTGCGAATGCGTTTAATATGGGTTGATTATTTGAGCATATTTCATTAATTGTTTTGGGCTGATATTCTTTAACATTATTTAGCGGACAGGTTTGACAGGCAGGGTTTTTTTCCGGAAAGGAATGAATGATGACAGAAAACGAAAACAGTGAAAACCAACAGGTTGTCACAGATCGGGCCAAAAGCAGTATTTCCGATCTGTGGAAAAAAGAGGATTACTGGGCCATATGGCTCGGATTTGCCTTGCTTCTCCTCAGCATGCTCCTCTTTTTCCCTGCCGGCCCGGAGGGAATGAGCAAGAAGATTGACAGTGCAAACTCAGTTCTCAAGGCAGAATCGGAAAAGGCTCCCTTCAAGACGGTTGCCTGGTACAAGGCCGGCGATGCCAAAAAGAAACTCAAAGCTTCGAGTTCCGCTTTGGGAAAGTGGCTCAAAAAATTCACGGGCAAGCCCCACAAGTGGAGCAGCAATCCGCTGGACGCCTTTTTTCTGACCGAAGGCGGGGCAAAAGCTAAGAACGAAAAGGCCAAGCCCAAACATGAGGCGGCAAAGAAAAAGGCGAAAGAAGCCGAGGCAGCCGCAAAAACAGCCGAGGCAGCCGCTGCCACAGCAGGCTTCAAAGATCAGATCCTCAACAAAAAAGCCGTTGATGGCATTGATGCATGGCGGAGTGCGCGCAGCAAAGCATCGGGAGTCAAAAAGAAAATCAAAAAATCCTATGTTCAGATTTTCTATCTCATAGCGTTGATGATATTCCTGTCGATTTTCTTCGGCATCGGAATGCATGCCATGGGAAATAATCCCCTGCCGGATTTTGTGAAAGGCTTTGCCTTTGTGTTTCTGATTGCTGTCCTTGCCTATGTTGTTGCGGCACAGGCTTCTGTGAAACATTACGGCATCGGATACGCTGCATGGGCCATCATTTTCGGCCTTCTCATCAGCAACACTGTGAGAACCCCAAAATGGGTCATGCCTGCGGTACAGACCGAATATTACATAAAAACCGGTCTGGTGCTGCTGGGCGCTGAAATCCTGTTCGGGAAAATCCTTTCTATTGGGGTTCCCGGCATCTGTGTGGCATGGGTGGTGACACCCGTGGTTCTCATCAGCACCTATATTTTCGGGCAGAAAGTCATAAAAATTCCCTCCAAAACCCTGAACATCACCATTTCCTCGGATATGTCCGTATGCGGTGTGTCCGCTGCCATAGCGACTGCCGCGGCCTGCCGGGCCAAGAAAGAGGAACTGACGCTTGCGGTGGGTCTTTCCCTGGTGTTCACCTCAGTTATGATGGTGCTTATGCCCGCATTCATCAAGGCAGTGGGGATGCCCCATGTGCTCGGGGGCGCGTGGATGGGGGGGACCATTGACGCAACCGGTGCTGTGGCTGCCGCGGGCGCGTTCCTGAGCGACCGTGCGCTGTATGTGGCCGCTACCATCAAGATGATCCAGAATGTGCTCATCGGCGTGATTGCTTTCGGTGTCGCGCTGTACTGGTGCGCCAAAGTGGAATGTGTTGAGGGGCAGCGGGTCAGCTGGATGGAAATCTGGCACCGCTTTCCCAAGTTCGTTCTCGGATTCATCGTTGCCTCCATCTTCTTTTCGCTGCTGTATCAGACCATGGGCAAAGATGTGGGCTATGTGCTGATTGATCAGGGAGCCATACGGGGATTTACAAAAATATTCCGGGGATGGTTCTTCTGTCTGGCCTTCACCAGCATCGGCCTTGCCACCAATTTCCGGGAACTGAAAGAGTATTTCAAGGGCGGCAAACCTCTGATTCTCTACATCTGCGGCCAGTCCCTCAACCTCTGCCTGACACTGCTCATGGCATATATCATGTTTTATCTTGTCTTTCCCGATATCACGGCCAAGATTTGATTTTGTATTGAAAATTTGGTCGGAGTGGATTCCTGCTTTCACAGGAATGAACTTTCAGCTTGTGTCAGGGATATTATTGTCTTGCGGTCGTCATTCCCGGCGAAAGGAGGAATCCATTTTTGGCGTGTCATCAAATATCATCCGGAGTGCAAAAAATTAAGTGAGGCGGTTTTTTACAAATACCATCCGGAGTGCAAAAATTGAGCGCAGCAGTTTTTTACAAATATCATCCGGAGTGCAAAAATTGAGCGAGGCGGTTTTTTACAAATACCATCCGGAGTGCAAAAATTGAGCGCAGCGGTTTTTTGCAAAATATCATCCGGAGTGCAAAAATTGAGCGCAGCGGTTTTTTGCGTCCCTCATAATGGCGTAATCTGTGATTCTTTACGCATTACATTTCATATTTTTATGCTTTAAACCCAATGAATCCTGAAACCAAAATATCAATAAATACACAGAAACCACTCCCTTCTGACGATATGCCCAGACGCGTGGCAAATCTCATGCTGGGTATCCTGCTGATTCTGCTTTTCATTTTTGGTATTGCTCCGCTCATGGACAGGCTCCCCCTTGTCCAGCCGCTCGTTCAGTTTGTGGACAACAGGGAAATTGATGCCGGTGCGCTGTATTATACGGACATAGAGGAGTTTGCCACAGCAGCCGCTCATATGGAAAATACCAGAGATTATCCTCCGAGGGATTTCTGAAAGGAAAAATGCTTGATGTTGGATGATTGATGCTTATTGTCAGTGATTTCCACAGACCAACATCAAATATCCGACAACTTGATGATCTGCTACGCTTTAGGGAGTTCCCATCAAAATAATATACCCGAAAAACACCTCAAGGGGAATCACAAGGCCGGGCCGCTGAAAGCTTCAGACTTGGGCAAGCTCCGCCGAGCCGTCGAACGAGGGCTGCAGACTCAAAAACGAGACAGTATTTTGTAAATCCGAGCTCCGTTTTTTCAATGATTCAAGTCTGGCAATATGAAAAACAGCCGTTTCCCGTTTTCAGGATTGTCATCGTAATTCACTGACTTAAAAATATATTACTCAATTTTTTGAACAAGGTGTCGTTTTTGGGTGTCGGTATGGGCAGTTTATTTTTTGGGAAACCCTTTATTCTTATCACTCAGTCAAAATAATAAGGCTTATTTTTATTTCTTTGCCATGAAAACCTTACTTGCTCTTGAGGACGGACGCAGCTTTGAGTGCCGTTCTTTCACAGGCCCCGGAGAAACCTGCGGGGAGATTGTGTTCAATACCGGCATGACCGGTTATCAGGAAATTCTCACCGATCCCTCT
>Ga0233403_10000208_pt1 | contig 27434 bp, 26 predicted proteins | sample Na_oxic_1_MG_FD_179866 | JGI IMG/M metagenome (GOLD analysis project Ga0233403, IMG submission 179866) | Seawater microbial communities from Saanich Inlet, British Columbia, Canada - Na_oxic_1_MG | ecosystem: Environmental > Aquatic > Marine > Inlet | place: Canada: British Columbia | collected...
GTGTCATATGAGTCTGCACTGTTTCAGAAAATCGCATTCACTGTTTTTAGTTTTTTGTAAAATTATTTCAATACGAAGTCATTTGACACAGACAATAATTCGTAAAATATGATTACTTACTTACATCTTACGCACTACGACAACAAGGAGACGAGATGAACCGGATAAAGGTTATGGTAAACGGTATTCCCGGGAACATGGCAATAAATGTTGCTGAACACACTTTGAGAGATGAGCGATTTGAACTGATCGGATATTCCCTTACCGGGCCTGAAATCACTGATACGGAATATACCTCTGACGCGCTGCATATCCGGCTGCTCCATCCGGACACGCGGAATCAGTTCATGGCAGAAATAAAAAAGACTGAGGGGTTTTTTATCAGTGTGGATTATACCCATCCCACTGCTGTAAATTCAAATGCCGAATTTTACTGTGAAAACAATCTTCCCTTTGTCATGGGAACAACAGGGGGAGACAGAGAACGGCTCTCCGATATGGTAAACGCCTCTTCCATTGTCGCAATCATTGCCCCGAACATGGCTAAACAGATCGTGGGATTTCAGGCCATGATGGAATACGCGGCCAATACCTTTCCGGAGATTTTTGAGGGATATTCCCTTGAAATAAAGGAAAGCCATCAGAAAGGGAAAGCAGATACCAGCGGAACTGCAAAGGCAATGGTGGAATATTTCAACAGTATGGGAATTCCTTTTTCCCAGACAGATATTATCAGAGAACGGAACCCCGATGCACAGAAAAAGGAATGGGGGATTCCCGAGGAATACCTTGAAGGACACGGATGGCACACCTACACCATGGTTTCTGATGACGGGACAGTCCGCCTGAGCTTTTCCCACAATGTGAACGGCAGGGATGTTTATGCCAAAGGCACACTGGATGCAGTTCCGTATCTGATGGAAAAGCTGGAGCAGGGGGGAAAGGGAAAGGTTTATGCAATGATTGATGTGTTGAAAGGGGATTAACCCTTCGGCAAGCTCGGGGACCAGCCAGCGGAATCAAGCCGGGGACCAGCCAGCGGAATTTCAGCATTAATCCGAAATTTTAGCGGTTTGATCAGGCCGGACGCAGATAAACGCTGACACACGCAGATTTTTTCTGATTATAACGCTTTTCGGGGAGCTTTGCTCTGACGGGACTTCCCCTCATTTTCGCTCCGTTCACTGAATATTTTCAGCTACTTATTCACTGTTCCCGGACTTCGTGGGGATCACCCGCCGGGTGACAATATCGAATTTCACGAGACTTGCGTCCCGATCCCATCGATCCGGATTTAGCTTGGCACGATCATTGATGGTTAGCTGGTAGCTATATTACATAACCGCAAAACCAGTGTGAGCACGATAGCGTTCCGGTTGAAAACCCAGAACAATCCGGGTTTGCGGGATACCTTTCATCACCAATTCCTGAGCGATATTTGCGTCTGTGCCGTCGTTTTGCAACCACACCTTGTCAGCTTTGATATCAATGTGCATGACGCAGCCATAGACCCGCTTTTTACCCTCCCAGCCCATTGAAATCAGCTGATACCTGTCATGGGTCTCATCAAAAATGGTGATGTTCTCTATATCGCCGTTAATTGGCTTGCACTGGGCATATTCATTCAAAATTTCTTTAATAATTTGACGGTATTTTGTCAGCGTATCCATCGGATGACAACCTCCTCCTCATCATCAATCACAATCAGACGTAATCCGTGTTCTCTGACGGCCAGCTGTCCGAAACGGGTCATGAAAAATGTCTCATAAACACTTTCCGGAATGGCAAGAAACAAGGTGTGATCAAGTTGCTTCTCTCTCAAAACAAGCTGATAGTTCAGGAACTGTCCCACAGCCGCATGAAACGCTGTCAGAGGTGAGGGACCTGCAAAACTTTTAACTTCCACAGCAATATTTTCATCGTTTTTGCTGGCTGTGAGAATTCTGTTTGCCCCCAAATCAATATGAAAATCAATGCCGCCGAATTTGATGCTCAAGGGGTCATTGGTAATTGTCCAGCCAGCCTTGATTAAAGAGTGTCTGGTTGGATTATGCAGTAAATCTTTTCGGGCCATGTTGTTTATTCACCGAATTTTGTCAGGGTATAGGATAATTTCACCGAATCACTATTAGGGTACTTATTCACGGTTCCCGGACTTCGTGGGGATCACCCGCCGGGTGACAATATCGAATTTCACGAGACTTGCGCCCCGATCCTATCGATCCGGATTTAGCTTGGCACGACCATTGACGGGTTAGCCCCTGATGTTTCTCATTTTTTTACCTTTGCTAATGCAAAGTTCTTGATTCGGCTTTCAACTCATCTTCAAGTTCTTTTTCGATATCTTCAATAGGAAATCTGATTTTGCATTTCATCCGTCTGTCCAAAAAGGACTGAAAACTGGCACTTTTACGAATAGCTTCGACTTCGGCTTCAAAATCATCCGCACGGCTGAGAATAAACTCTTCTCCGTCTGCCAATAATAAAACGGAGCCTTCCCGGGCAAAACTGAAAATCTGCGGCAATCCGATTTCATCTTTTTCAATGTCTATAGCTCTCATATTGTTACCTCCTTGCCTCTGATATAAAGAATATTATGTTTTCTCTTCATTCCGACAGAGATAATAATGACCGTGACAATATCATCAGCCACTTCATAAAATACCCGATACCTGCCAACTCTCAACTCCCACGGAGCAACAGGATTATCACGCAGATTCTTCCGGTTTCCGGTTTCTTTCAACGGCTCATATAACAACTGATTTTTGATACCAGCCAGAATTTCTTTTCTTTTATATGCTTTGAAATATGATAAATCTGCTTTTGCATCCTCCGTTATTTCTATTTTATATTTCATAAACTTTACCTTGTTGGCGATAAACATCCATCTTTAATCAAATTTATCGGCAATGTAATTAAATTGTTTTACATTATTGCCGCAGTGAGGATATTTTTTCCATATAACACCTTTACTACAAGAAGAACAAACAATTCTTCCACACGCAGGATTGATACATTTATAAACATTTCCTCTTAAAAAACCAAGACTTTTTCCACATTCAGAACAACTATATTTAGACATAACCTTTTCATTCCTTATCTTATCAGGGGCTAACAGTCCTGATATATGGAAAACTTTCCACATATCACCCTTATGCAACGGAAAATTTTCCACCTGTCACTGCCATAACGATGAAAAAGTGGAAAGGCTCCCCCGAATTTTCCACATGCGGCCCACGCTGTGCCGACATCATGGAAAACGATGGAAACCCCCGGCTTCCCATCCTCACATGGAAAACAGAAAACTGGGACCCGGATTTTCCCCGCATGTCGGCTTGTCGCATCAGTTCCGCATGATGAGAGGCTGGAAATGAGGGGCAGGCAGGACAACAGGATATGTGGAAAATTTCAGGGACGTTTTCCACATATTGCCATATTATGCAGGTTGACATGGAAAACACCTCCTGATTTTTCCATCTGTCCCCATGTCACACCGCAAAACGTGGAAATCCCCATCCGAGTCTCATTTTGTTCCCGTATCAGTCAGAGTTCAATGGCGACGGAATTTGACTGCTGAACTGCCGTCCCTGCGCCGGCAGAGCTGTCAAGCCCTCTGTTTTATGAGATTTGTCCCGTATTTCCGGCAGCCTCCAGTGAATGATTCCGGCAGCCCGGGATTCTGAAAAAACCCGGGCCGACGCTGTTTCGGAGAGAACTTAACAGCCCTTCAGAGGGGGATTTCCCGATCTGCCGATTAAAGCATTCCGCCCTTATAGTAAAAATGGCCGTATTTCTTATCTTCCGTCAGTATGTCAATGAGAACCCACTTCTTGAAGAAATCCAGCACTGCCTTGCTCCTGTCAAAATCCTCCTGTCTGAATTTTTCCTGAAATTCCGAGATGTCATCAAGAATGACCTTATGCTGCCTCTGATGCCATTCATATTCGGGGTAGTTGTCCTTCCTCATCAGTTCCTCTTCGGCCATGAGATTTTCCTCAACTGCCCTGATGAGAATATTGAATGCTTTTTCCAACTCGGATTTGTCCGCTCCGGCCTCAGTGGCCTCATAAAATTTGTTTGCCAGCACAAAGATGTTCCTGTGCTGATCATCAATTTTCCCAATATTGATACTGTAATAATCATCAAGCCAGTGAAAAGGCGGTATAATGGCCAGCTCCGGCCTTAACACCATTTTCATCCGTCTCTGAAAGGTCTCAAAAAGTTTCCAGCGGATCACGGGAATATCCAGCAGCACATCTCCCGGGATCTCATAGACTTCCGTGTGTTCCACCGCCCGCACCCGGAAAAGGCTCGTGGTATCAAAGAGCACACATTCCTCTCCGAAAAAATGGCCGTCCGTAAGGGTTTCAAACACATCATTCTCAATGTATCGCTCAAGTTTTCCGGTTTTCACAAGAAATATGGTGGAGTTGATTTCCTTGGGGAAAATCTGGCCAGCCTTGTAATGACGGAATCTCATGGCCTGGGCAAGTATGTTCTGTATGGGATAGGACACCACCTCGCCAAAGAGCCACGTTTTTTGCAGAAACTCACGATTCTCCTGAAGCCGTCTGATCTCGCCGTACAGTCTGTTCCGTTTCACAAATTTGAAGTACAGACTCCGGGGCAGACGCAGGGCCTGAACAAAATTGGTGGCCCGGTAGGTTCCCATGGACGGCGCTCTGTACAGCCCGGACATTTCTCCGATCAGCGCTCCCGCGGACAGAATGTTGTGCACCCCGACCTCGGACTGAATCACCTCAACATTTCCGGTCAGAATCAGATAAATATCCTCATTGATCACCCCGCCTCTCAGAAGAATGGATTCGGGATTGAAGGTGACCAGCAGGTTGTTCAGCAGAATCCTAAGTTGGGAAGTGGGCGCGGCAGGGAAATAGGATTGCAGAAATTCCAGTGCGTACTGATGTGCATAATCCTGAGACGTGGGAATGAGCACATCCACCATGCCGAAGGGCGCGCCGGACCCGATTTCTTTCTGCTCGTTGTTCAGGTCAGTTGAGGTGTGTGAGAGAAAAATATTGTCCGAGGGATCATCCTTGAAATCATCAGCCTCGCCATGAATCATGCCACCGCCCACATCAATTTTCTTGACATGCACTTTTGTGGCATAATCTCTTCTGATCTGATCATAGTATTCCTGGGAAATACCCACAGCCGTGGGATCGTCTGTGATCATGCCCCTGAGCACCTTCAGCGCCACAATATCCGCAAAATGTGCATAGGAGCGATATCCGTCCTCCCATAAGGTGCGGAATATGAAAATGCTGGTCTCCACCGGGTGTGGTGAGAAAATAGGCTTGACCTCCAGTCCATCGATATCATTCCACTCATCAAATTCCAGATCATGCACCTTAAAATAGTCAAACAGATTTCTCTCATCAATGGACATGAGCGCGGACATCTTTTTGCCCACAGAGGCCCGGACCAGAGGTGTGGCATAGTATTTGATACGATGATCAGCCCGCATGAGAGTTGTGAATCCTGCGAAATGATCGTCATGGGCATGGGTGTGGAAGATGCCCTCAATCTCGTTCACGCCGATTCCCAGCGCCGTGAGGCTGTACAGGACATTGGGGCCTGCGTCAATGAGATATATTTTTCCCTGAAACATCAGAATGCTGGACATGCAGGGACGGTTCACATTCCACCCGTCACCCTCTCCCGAGTGGATCACCGCGAAATATTCCCGCTTGATGCGGTGAAATCCCAGTGTGTAGGGCGCACCGTAGCTTTCATGGGCTTTGAGATTCAGATCAACGGAAGCTGTCTCGCCTTTGTATACAATTTCAAACACATTCAGGCTGGTGCGCTGAATAAACACACCGTCCCGGATTTCCACAGATTCGTTTCCCTTTTCGATAATCCGGCTGTCCAGAAGTTCTTCCTGGGGACTGATCTTTCCAAAGGCAAATTTCAGTTTGAGCCGCATCATCTCATGTGTTCTTTCGGGAGAAATGCCCGCACTCATAATTTCCTCTTCGGAAACCAGTCCGTAGTTTCCCCGATAGATATACTCCATCTGGGCTTCCACCTGTTCGTCCAGGCCGATGAGTATGGGTTTCGTTCCCGTGTTGTTGGGATGGTTCGGCAGGATCATGCCCTGTTTGTAAAGCATCTGCAACACAGGGAACTCCGCCAGATTGGCAAAACTTCCGTTCTGAATCAGCACATCCGACAGCAACACTGCATTGGGACCGTTTTCATGCATCACCCCTTTGGTGTATTTGGTGACAATGAGTCCCCGTTTCATCAGATGTTTGACGCTGTCTGCGGGACATCCGCACAATATATAAAGCTGGACCTCCTCTATTTTCACCCAGAATACCCCTGTGGCAACTTCGATTTTCTCTATTTTTGACATATTTTCTTGCTCCCTTTGGGAATTTCCAAATTCTCCTGTCTCAGTATGACGGCAGAAGCCTCCGCAGACCGTGGAAAAGGACGACGGTCAGAAATAAAATATTACGCATTGGGAGTTAGGAATTAGGAATTAGGAATTTCCAGTTTCCAATTTCTCCTACCCTGTCTCAGTACGGGGGCAGAAGCCTCCGCAGACCGTGGAAAAGGACGACGGTCAGAAATAAAACATTACGCATGAGGACACTGTGAAACGGAACATCCACAGGTATCCGGGGAGAACCGGATTCACACACTTCTGCCAACTGATGCCCCAGTTCCCTGATCCATTGTTTTGTCCGGGGCCATTCCCACAGCGATGTCAGCCAGTCCCGGGGAATCCCTTCCGGCCCTGCGGCAGCGCCTGTGATCCCTCCCACAATGGCTGCCGTGGTATCTGTGTCACCGCCGCAGCGGACAATTTCCGTCACCGCACCCCTGAAATCTCTCTGATGCCTCAGCCAGCAGTGGATAACAGCCGGAACGGTATGATACATATATCCGCTCACACCTTGGGACGGAGCTGCTCCTTCGGATGCGGTGAGAGATGCTGCGAAAGACTCTGTTGTCTCCCCTTTTCCGATACTGACAATGATCCGTTCCATATAAGTGAGGAATTCATGTGCATCCTCTTCCACGAGAATATCTTGCAGTTTGTCATAATAGCATATGGGAGACACCTCCTTCTGCCGGACAGCCATATGCGCCCCGAGGGCCACGGCCAGCGCGCCGATTTCGGCTTTGGGATCGCTGTGGGTGATTCGGGTGGAGCAGCGCACCAGTTCCCGCATTTTGTCCTTATCCTGACCAAAACAGATGCCGATCAGAGGACTTCGCACGGCAGGGCCGTTGCCTGCGGAAAACACTCCGCTGTTTTCTCCTGAAAACCCGATCCAGAGCTTCAGCACGGCTCTCAGAGTGGCATATCCCACACCAGCCGGCAATCCCAGCAGCCAGAAACGAAGCTCCCGGGACAGTTTTCGGATAAATTTCTCCGGTTCCCCTCCTGAAAAAATCAGGGCCTGTGCTGTCATGCAGGCATGTTCCGTATCATCAGATACCATTCCCTTTCCGAAAAGGAAATGATAATTATCTGTGTTGCCGAACATGCGCCGCGCTCTCCTTCTGGACAGATTTTCAAAAGGCAGACCGAACGCGTCGCCCACCGCTGTCCCGAGCAGGCAGCCCACAAGAGGGCGTTCAGGAATTGTGAGGTTTTCAAAACCTGACAGCCCTGTTATTTTGTCTTCATCCATTCCGGCATTCCGGCATCCTGTTTTTCTGCGGGAATCGGCTTCTTGGGAGCATCTGTGGCCAAACCCGGCTGAAGGCCGAATTCATCCGGATTCAGTTCCAGTTCCCGGCAAATATCTCTGACCGCGGCTTTCTCATTTTCGTCAAAATTGCCGTCAGCGGTTCCCACTGCACAGCACACACGCACCAGAAGTTTTGCCTCATCCGAACCTTTTTTGACTTTCCCGATGATTTTGAGCGCCTCACCCTTGCCAATCTGAATATCAAACTCAAAGCCTTTTACAACTTTTTCAAACGCGGCAATCACCTGAGTCATGTCAAAAACATTGAGCGCATCATTCCGCTGGATAAAGCCAGCCATTTTCTCCTTTTCTTCCGGCTTGATCGTACCGTCGGCAAAGGCCACCATAGCACATCCTGCTGCTGTTGCCTCCATGAATTTTTTGTTTTTGATCTTTTTTGCCTCTTCCGAAAGTGTTGTCGCCTGTTTTTTTGTCCAGTTTGTCACATCATCAAATATGCCCATCTGTTGCATCCCCCTTTCAGTGGTTTGTAAAAAGCATAATGCATGAATCAAGCATTGCGCATTACGAATTGCCAATAAAAAAACTGCCCATACTGACCCTGTCTCAAAATGGTCCCACCGCCGTTTACAGACAGGATTCAGATGGAGTGCCAAAATGGTAGCCGCTATGCGAAATTTTGGCATTGTCCATAAATGGAGTGCTGAAATTTCAGCATTTCCCGGAAAAAATGGTCAGGCAATTTCCATGACCGTGTCCTATTCCCTCTCTGCGGGGTGTTTTCCGGGTATATTATTAATTTTTTGGGAATTCCCTTACTCGTCAGTCTTCTCATTTCCATAATATTTTGCAGATGAATTCTCTTTTTTTGTGATTGTGGTGACAATCGCGGATTTTCCGACCTCTTCTGTCCTGTATGCTGAAAAAATATGATAAGCGCTGAGGATGGCCAGAATGATGGTCAGGGGAAGGATGGCCAGAAAAGCCTTTTTGTAAAAAAGATGTGGCTGATTCGGAATATCATCGGCTTCCCGGTATTTTTCATGAATGTCCGTCGCGTTCAGGAATCTGTCAATCTCCCTTGCTTTGACCCGCTGACCGTTTGATTTCAGAACATTCTGGCATTTTTTCAGACGGGACAGGGCTTTCTTCCGTCCTCTTTTCGTCTCAACATCTCCATCTGCATACATTTTTTTAATCAGGAGAAAGGTCTCATACGCGGCGTTGATTTTGCGGTTATTCTCTTCCAACATGGCCGATTCCCTGGCTTTTTCTTTTTCAATCTCCTTCTGAAGACTGGTGATGGTTTTCTCAATGTTGGAAATGAAAAAGCTGATCTGGTCCTTGCGGCTCTCATCGCCGATGCTGTCAAAAAGGGTGTAATATCTCACAAGCCCTTCTTTCTGGGCCATGAATTCCTCAATATTGGCAATATGGGTTCGGGTTACTTTGGATATCCGGAAGATATCGCTGACCTGATTGAAGACAAACTCGGAGGCATTTCTGCTTTGTGCTGCAACACTTTTGCCTGACAGATTGATGGCATTCTGCAATTGCTGGAGCGGTTCGGCAATGAAATCATCGTCCCGGAATTCCATATATCGGGATTCAAGTTTTTGCAATTCTGTTCTTAACAGCCCGATATTTTTCAGATAGGAAATAGCTGCCTCCTCGTTTTCGGGCATTTTCACATCCGGCTTATCCGCAAGTTGTCTGATTTCATCCGCTTTCCGAATCATTTCGCTGATTTTTTTTGCTTTGTCGTATTTCTGAGCAAATATCTCTCTTTTCTGATAGACAATATTTCTTGAATGTTCGTCTTCCATTGAATTCAGCGAGGCGTTCACCAGCACCTCGAACCGTCCTTTTTTTCCGCTGTAAAGCTCGAAATCTCTTTTGTTCAGTTCTTCTCTCTCAAAGCAGAGTTCGCCGTGTGCCTTCATCTGCAAACAGCCTTTGAAAAGAGTTGGCAGGATCGAAGCTGTTTTTCGGTTCTGGTGAATTTTCACCACTTCTCTGTTTTTCTCCTCAATAATCTCAAATATCTTCCATAAACTCTGTTTTTTCCTTTCTTTTCCGCCGAAGCGTTCATTGATCTCTGCCAGAATGATACTGTCCAGTTCGTCTGCCAATCTCTGATATTGATTTTTTTCCATGATGCTGCTCCTGTTTTCCGAATTCGGATAAGCCAAAGCATCGAATTTTAATTTTCGATCCCGTATTTTTTACAGAGACCAGAAGGATTCAATGGTTATGTTGCCAAAATTCCTCACGCAATAAAAATATTTTAAGAAGTTTGAAATAATTCCAAAAATTGTTTCAATTCATTCAGAATGCTGTGGTCGAAATTCCAATATTGAGGTGTATTAATATTCATATTCTTTCAACCTTATCTTTGCCTCTTTGATGTTCAGTCAGTTATTCCTTCCACGATGACAATATTCATCTTACATCCAACCCCAGTTGAAAATGATTTTCAAGCCCCACGGAATCCAGCACTGTGGCAACAATTTTTTCAGGGTTATCAACAGTTCTTGAAAAATTGACATATTTTATATGCTCGTGATCATATTTTTCTGATACCCGGCTGAAGGCTTCAATACATTCTTTGGAATGAGTTGTTGCGAACACCTGGCAATTCGCCTTTTTGCTTGTTTTGAAAATGATCTCCCAAAGCTTTTCGTATTTCGCATAATGAATGCCGTTTTCCACCTCATCAATAAAAAGCTGCCCATCTTTGCTTTTCCAAATTGCACAGACAATGGCGATATAGCGGTTCAAACCGCCGCCCATTGAAGAGAGCAAAACAGGAATGTCTCTGTCTCTGAGCCTAACCTTGAGCACACTGTATTCTTCTGTGGGCCTCACTATCAGAGATTCTATTCGGGAATCAAATTCTTTCAGAAAATCATTGACATCTTCCATCCTTCCCATGTCAATGATATGGCCGTATATGGCAGATAATTTTCTTTCATCCAAGTCTGTTGCAGGTATGAAGTCTGTTTTTTGATTTGATCTTGCATTACGAATTGGAGGGGGATATTTCCTGATGATTTCATCACTGAATTTGTGATATGAAATTTTGTCGGATGTATCATTAACCATGAATTCTATAAGTTGGTTTTCATCTATTCCGCTATCCTGAGTATCAGCGGAAGGATCATCAAAAAGAGAAAGCTGATTTCCGGGGCGAATTTTTAAGGTGATGGAAACCGCGTTGGTCTTAAATTGCAGGTCGTCCTGTCCGTGAGTAATAATATCAAATTCAATAAATTGAATGTCATAAGCATAAATCTGTCTTCTTTTGATAATATCTCTGATCGCTTTCATCAAAGAACGGGGATTTTCTGTTTTGGCGACAATTTCCAATGCTTCCAAAAAGGCACTTTTCCCGACATTGTTGTCTCCTCCCAGCAGATTGACGCGTCTGAGATTGTCTGCTTTCAGGAAATCAAAGCACTTGAAATTTTCTATTTCGATATGTTCGATGAAATGCCTGTCTGTCATTTTATTATCTCCCCGCTATTTTTTTTCCACAGACGCAGAAACCCGCCTTCCGCAAGAAACAATTCAAAAAATTGTTCCGCGCCTGATAAGATTTAAACGGACCGGAGGCTCTCAAAATGTTCCGATCTGCATTTCAGGACATGCCTCTGAAATGCCTCTGTTCTGATCCGGTGCCTGTCCAGCAGATCATCAAGCGTTTTCCCCATCTGAGAGGAATATCCCTTTGTGACCAGTTTTTTCAAAAAAGTCCAGCCCTGTTTCAGTTCCCTGTTCTGGGTCATCAGATTTTGCTCTCTTTGCCGGAGCGTCTCACGGGTATTCCGAATAAGGTCATCATAAATTCCGAAAGCTTTTGCCGGTGACTGCTTTTCTGGAAACGCGTCGTTCAATTTTTCACTGCCGGCTTCCTCATACGCGCGTATGTCCCGGAATGTGTCACAAATCTGTCTGCCCTGCCTGTCATCTGCGTGATGGGGCGATATTGTCGGAAGGGGCACAGCGCGCTGGGAAATCCTTTCCCCGATAACATCCGTCAGATAATCGCCGAGTTCCAGAAGCTTCCGTCGGCTCAGAAATATGTCCCGCATTTTTTCGGAATCCCTGATCATGTCCCGAATCATTTCCGTATCATGGGCAATTCCCATCAGAAGTTCCCTCTGCTGTCTTCTGAGTTTTGCAAAGTAAGACCGGTTTTTTTTGTTTTTCCGGAGTTTTTTCCCTCTCCTGATTTTGAATCGGAAATCTGTCAGACAGTTTAATGTTTCCTCGGTCTGTTTCAGCAGAAGCGAGGTTTCCTTTTCCATTTCAGAAAAATAAAACTCAGGGTTTTCCAGCTGCTTATCCTCTGACGGAGGCGATTTTGGCACGGGAGCATGGCCTGCCAGCCTTATATACTGATGCACATGTGCCATGAATTTTTCCGGCTCAATGCGCTGAATCATCTCTGACAGTTGATATACGCGGTCATTGTCATCCGGTCTCATTCTGCAATCTGTTTTGTGTCCGCCCCGATGAGGGTCTCAATATGATGACGGTTGCTTTTAATCTGTTCCAACCTCACTTCATCATTTTTCTGATAAGCTGCCTCTGCCTCCTTCAGCGCGCTGTATTCCATCTGCCACTGGGGGCCGGAAGCCATCTGATCCCCTATGAGCGCGGCATATTTGCCCAGCACCTTGTTGCCGTCATCAATGCTTTCCACAATCATGATCATGGACTGGGTGACCCGTGCCACGCCCGAACATATCTGAGACACATTGTCCACGGCAATTTTCATATGTCCCGCGCCGTCAGCGAACTTGTCCACCATATTAACATGAAGATCGCCCCTTTCCCTGAAATCGTTGATAAGGGAGCGGTAGCTTTTGAGCGCGGCCTGATATTTCACCCCCATGTCAATATTGGTTTTATATTTGAGTTCCATGCTCTGGCTTTCTCTCAGTCCCATTTCCAGATGATCCCGGGTTTTTTCCACTTCCGCATAGCGGTCATGAAGCGGGGACATGGATTCATGGAGAGGAATGATTTCTGCTATCTGCATTTCAATTTCCTGACTGTATCTGATCTGTGATTCATAGGCCCTTCGGTCGCTGTGTATCTGATCAGTGAAAGCATCGCTGACCCGGGTGAGGTTTTTCACAATGCTGTCCACCTCACCCACAGTTCCCCTCAGTCCCTCGTTCAGTCCTTTGAGACTGTTGATATATTCCTCAATCATGTTTCTGAAATCACTGATCAGCACCTCATCCGGTTCCCGGGCAACCTCTTTTTTTCTGATCTCATAACCCGTGTAAGTTTCCATTTCCTGTTTTTTGAATCCCAGGGCAACCATTGATTTTCCCACAAGACTATATTCCACGGCGCGCTGCTTTTCCACGGGAATTTTTTCCTCAATGATTTTTTTTGTCCTTGAGGCAATGATATTTTTTATACCCGCCTCAATCACTTTGATTTCATCAACAACATGTTGCAGATTCTGAGCATTAAACGAACTTGATTCCACATGTCGGATTCTGTTGTAATCACTTACCGGGGGTCTGTATCCGCGTGATCCGGGAAACGGCTCCCCGGGTTTTTCCAGATTATATTTGCCGAGAATTTCATCAATTTTTCCATCAGTATTTTCAGTAGCCTGCATGGAATTTCTGCTTTTATTCCTGTTTCTGTCTGTCATTTTTTAAAACCCCTCCATGAATCTATAATCTAAATTAATATACATAAAAAGTTATTTCGCGTCAACAGGAATGCAGAGGCAGGCCTTTTTTTTGCTGTCATCTCTGTTTTTTCAGGATACCGATTTTTTCCCCGGTGCTGAAAACAGTTTGAAATTTTTCCCATTTCAGCCGCTTTTCAGCAACAACTATTTAAAATTATTTAGATTGAAATTTAAAACAGTGCTTTTTCAGACTGCCGGAATTACCTGATCCAAATTTTTTTGCCGACATTGCTGAAAAAAAAGGTCTTGAAACTTTCATCAGGCTGTGTTAGGGGTCTGTCCGATTTTGATTTACGTTTATTTACAGTGAAAGGACATATGTAAACAATGGAACCCAAGAAAGAATTGCTGTTGCCTTATTGTGTGGCGGGTATTCTGCTGTTTGTAAGCGTTGTGTGTTATGCAGGCTTTTCCAAAGAAGCACCGGCCGAGCCGGAAAGAAGCATGTTCCAAAGTGTTGCCGGAAAAGTTCTGTTCACTCACAAAGCCCACACATCGGAATCCGGTTACAGTATCGCATGTGCAGATTGTCATCATCATCCCGAAGATGAGGATGAAAATACGGATGAAAGTTCGGATGAAAGTTCGGATGAAAGTTCGGATGAGAATGTGGATGAAAATGCGGATGAAAGTTCGGATGAAAATGCGGATGAAAGTTCGGATGAAAGTTCGGATGAAAATGCGGATGAAAATGCGGATGAAAATGCGGATGAGAATGAAGATGAAAATGTGGATGAAAATGCGGATGCCGAAAACGAAGACAGTTTTCTGGGATGCGCTGAATGCCACGTCATGCCAAAGGATGGCACCATGGCAGAAGCCTGTCTGGAATGTCATGAGCCGGATGAATTTGACGATCTCAGTTCGGTGCTGAAAAAATCCGACGCGCTCCACGAGCAGTGTATCGGCTGCCACAAGGAAGAAGACGCGGGCCCTCAGGAATGCGCCCAGTGCCATGTGACCTACAGCTTTTGAATCAGTGATCAGCAAGCGATAACTGACAAAATGGAAATCAGAGTTTTTTTGCCTGTTGCAATAAATTTGAAATTTTTGCAACAACAACTCTAAACGGTTTTGGATGGAACCTTAGGACTATGATTAAGAAATCATTTTTTGGTTTGACAAACAATTTGAGCCGGTTTAAATACGAAACCCTCGACACCATATCTGGTGAGCCTGAAAAAATTCCGGTGCCGAAAAAGGTGACGCTTTTTTTGAAAAAGCCTTTCAGCCTTAGCCGGAGCCCGGGGGATTCACTTCTGCTGAATACCGGGGATAAGGTGAAAACCGGCCAGAAACTTGCCATTTATAAAGACTGTGATGACTATGTCATCTCCTCTGTCACCGGGACAGTGGCTTCCATATCCGGTTACACTGGGGATTTTGGCAAGTCCTTCACGGCTGTGGTCATTCATACGGATAGGCACACGGATGGGGACATGGCTGAAAATGAGGAGACTGACGAGCAGTTCGGAAACAGAGCAGGAGAGCCGACCGATCCTGATTTTTATTGGGAGACAGTGAGGAATTTCCTGAGAGAGGTTCCGGGCAGTCCCTGTTTCTGTGCGTTTTCCGATCCTGACAAACCTGTGAAAAACCTTGTGATCTGCGGTACGGACAGGGACATGCTGACAGTCACCAATCAGTATGTTGTGACAAACCACACAGATGCGGTCAGCAGCGGTATCAGCATACTCAAAAAAATCAGCGGTGCGGATCATGTGATCGTTGCCCTGCCCGCGCAACTGATGAAATCAGCGGGAGGTCTGGGCGGTGCGTCAGGTGTGGAAGTGCGGACGGTAAGGCCGGAGTATCCCGCGGCATCTCCCCCGATGATGATGAAAGACCTGATGGGAGAGGTGGTCCCCGCTGGAAAAACCCCTCAGGATATGGGAACCTGTTTTTTCAGTGCCGAAGCGGTTGCCAGTATCGGCGCGGCCTTTGCCGATGCCCGGATACCGCTGACAAAAACACTGACGCTTATTAAAAAGGATATGACCCTGGTGGTGACAGAAGCCAGAATCGGCACTCCTCTCAGTGACATATTCAATGCCTGCAATATCAGCGTGAATGACGGCGACAGAATTGTTGTGGGCGGGCCAATGACAGGGGCCTCTGTTTATTCGGAAGATTATCCGGTTCAGCCGGATACGGACGCGGTGATGATTCAGGCCCATGATGACCTGTCCCTTGTTTCGGATTATCCCTGCATCAACTGCGGCGAGTGCGTGAGGATCTGTCCTGCCGGAGTGCCGGTGAACATGCTGGTCCGCTTCTGCGAGGCAGGGGAGTATGAGGATGCCGCGAATCTTTATGATCTTCATTCCTGTATTGAATGCGGCCTGTGCTCTTATGTCTGTGTGTCGAAAATGCCGGTGCTTCAGCATATCCGGCTGGCAAAGTATGAGCTTGCACAGATGGCGGCGCAGGAGGAGGCTGCGGAAGCTGAGGCTGAAGCGGAAGCTGAAGAGGAGGAGGCAGGGGATGCTTAATCAGAAACAGAAAAAGAAATTCGTTGTTTCGCACGCGCCGTTCTGGCACAACGGCAACTGCATATGTGAACGGAGTTATCATATGGTGCTGGCGGCTCTGCCTGCAATTCTCGCTGGTATTGCCTGCTACGGGGCACCGGCTCTGGGTGTGGTGTCTCTGGCCGTTGCCTCGGCCATTCTCTGGGAGGCTGCCTTCAATTGTGTGGCAAAGCAGCCTGTGGCCATTGCCGACGGCAATGCCGCGGTGATCGGCATTGTGCTTGCCATGGTGCTGCCCGCGACCGCGCCCTGGTGGCTGGTGCTGATGGGGACTTTTCTTGCAGTGGTGATCGGAAAGCATATTTTCGGCGGCATCGGCGGAAATCCTTTTAATCCGGTGGCCATTGCAGTTGCCATCATGATGCTGTCCTGGAGCGGCTATTTTGACTTTGATGAGGCCCTGAGACATTATGAATTTGAGGAGTTTGCAGCGGTTTATCCTCTGGCAGCGGTGAAAAACTTCGGCGTGTCCGCCGCGGAATCCTTCACTTCCTGTGATCTGCTCATGGGCAAACAGATGGGCGGCATCGGTGCAACCTTTGGTCTGGGCCTTCTCCTCGGAGGACTGTATCTGATTGTCAGAGGCTTTATTCGCTGGGAAATTTCCCTTTCCTTTGTTGCGGGCGTGTTTGTCACCGCAATGCTGTTCAACATTTCCGATCCTGTCAGATATGCAGGCCCTGTGTTTCATCTTTTCACGGGCTACACCCTGATCGGGGCGTTTTTTCTGGCAACGGAGGATTCCTCCTCCCCTGTCAATCTTGTTCCCATGCTGCTTTACGGCGCGCTGGGGGGTATTATGACGGTGCTGATCAGAAATCTCGGTGTATATGTGGACGGCGTGATTTTCGCAATTCTGATTATCAATCTGCTGAATCCGCTTTTGGACAAAATCAGGCCCAAAGCGTTGGGAGCGTAAGCGCGCTTTTCCGACTCCCCATCCCGGTTTTTTGTTTTTGCTTTGGCTTTTAACTGTTTGCTGCTGACAGGAACAACTGCTGCCAACAGCCAACAGTTAAGCGCTAAAGCAAAGCAGAAAAGCAGAAATCCGGGAATTGGGACGAGGGCAGACAGGAGGTTTTATTTAAGATGAATGAAATGATAAAGATGGTTGTGGTTCTGACCGTTCTGAGCACATTTTCCGGAGGGTTGCTTGCGGCTGTGAAAAGTGGCACTGCGGAGAAAATTGAGCTGGAAAAACTGAAAAATGTCAAAGCTCCTGCCATTATGAAAATATTCGAGGGCGCGTCCAACGATCCTGTGACGGACCGCTTCAAACTCAGAGACGGCGAAGCTGAAAGGAATTTCTTTGTCGGCATCCTTGACGGAGAGGCAAAAGTCGCATTTGAAAGCTTCGGAAAAGGATACGGCGGCGATGTCGGGCTGATGGTGGGTGTCAATATGAAAGACGACACCATTCTGGGCGCAGAAGTGACCACTCATTCGGAAACACCCGGACTGGGTGCGAGGGCGAAAAGTGATCCGGGACTGGTCTCCCAGTTCAAAGGGCTTTCCGTAACCGAATCTGTCAAAGTGACAACGGACGGCGGAAAGATCAATGCCATGGGCGGCGCGACCATCACCTCCCGTGCGGTATGCGGCGCGGCAAGCGATGTGAGCGAAATCTACAAACGCCTGAAACCGCAACTGGAAGAAAAACTGAAAGAATTCAGCAAATAATCAGATTGGGAAGTGAGAAATGTGAAATCGCACTTCTCACTTCCGACTGTTCAGGGAGAAAAAAATATGGCAAAAACCATTACTCAGGAATTTACAAAAGGACTGTGGGAAGAGATAGCGCCGTTTCGGCTGGTGCTCGGCCTCTGTCCTGTGCTGGGAGTCACCACATCAGTGGAAAACGGCATCGGCATGGGAGTGGCAACCACCTTTGTGCTGGTATGTGCCAACATTCTGGTGGCCATGCTGCGGAAAGTGATTCCGTCCAAAGTCCGAATTGCCTGCTTCATCATCATCATCGCCACATTCGTCACCGTGGTGGAACTTGTGATGCAGGCCTATGCCTACACACTGTTTCAGAAACTGGGGATATTCATCCCGCTTATCGTCGTGAACTGTATTGTGCTGGGACGTGCGGAGGCATTTGCGTACAAAAACGGTGTTCTTCCCTCTCTGGCTGACGGGCTGGGCATCGGCATCGGTTTCACCATTTCGCTGGGCGCGCTGGGCGCTGTCCGGGAGCTTCTGGGAAAAGGAACTCTGACTTTCTGGGAAACCCCGGCATTTGATATTGCAAGCATTGCACCGTCTTTTGAGCCTTTCACCTTCATGGCTCAGGCTCCGGGCGCGTTTGTGGGTCTCGGACTGATGCTTTGTGTGATGAACATTGTGGGAAAAAAATAAGAAGGGGTGAGAGGTCAGAGGTAAGGGGTCACTGATTCCTTGCCCATCACATCTGACCCTGACCCCCTCAGGAGAAAAACCAAATGGGTGAATATATTCTTCTTGCCATCAGTTGTATTCTGATCAACAATATCCTGCTGGCCCAGTATCTGGGGAACTGCCCTTTCCTCGGCACCTCCAAAAAGATGGAGACCGCTGTGGGCATGGCCTTTGCGGTTGTGTTTGTCATGGTGCTGGCCTGCATGATCACCTGGATCATAAATTATTTTGTGCTGGTCAAGTTCGATCTTGACTATCTCAGAACCATAGCATTTATCCTGGTCATCGCATCACTGGTGCAGTTTGTTGAGATGTTTCTGAAAAAGAGCATTCCGACGCTGTATGCGGGGCTGGGTATCTTCCTGCCCCTGATCACCACCAACTGCGCGGTGATGGGTGTCTGTCTGATCAACATCAACGAGGAATACAGCTTTGTAACCGCGCTTGTCTCGGCTTTCAGCTACGCAGTGGGATTCGGTCTCGCACTGATTCTCTTTGCCGGTGTGCGGGAGCGCATCCTTCTGGCACGGGTTCCCAAACCCTTGCAGGACACATCCATCGCACTGGTTACCGCGGGCGTTCTTTCAATGGCTTTCTTTGCCTTCAAAGGCATGGTTTAGGAAGTGGGAAACTGGAAGCGGGAAATTGGAAGTGGGAAATGCACACTCTGAATTTTTCACTTCACGAAGGAGATCACATGATAGAAGCCGTACTTTGTATGTTGGGCATAGGCGGGGTATGCGGCTCGGTGCTGAGTGCCGCGTCAAAGATATTTTATGTGTATGAGGACCCCCGGATTGCCGAGGTGGAAAACTGTCTGTCCGGCGCAAACTGCGGGGGATGCGGATATACCGGATGTTCCGCCGCGGCCGTGGCCGTGGTTGAGGGAAAAGCCTCGCCCGGCGTGTGCATTATTGCCGGCCCGGAAGCAGCGGGCAATGTGGCAGCGGTCATGGGTCTGGATGCCGGAACCGCGGAGGCCATCACCTCCTATAATGAATGCGCCGGCGGATTTCGGGCTGCTGACAAATATTATTATATGGGTGTCAGCACTTGCAGGGCAGTGAACGCGTTCTATTTGGGCAAACGGGAATGTCATGTGGGCTGCATCGGCCTGGGTGACTGCGTCAAATCCTGCACTTTCGACGCTATTCACATGAATCCCGAAGGCTATCCCGTGGTGGATGAGGTGAAGTGTGTGGGCTGCGGCGCGTGTGAGCGGGCCTGTCCCAAAGACATTCTCACCATCCGCACCATGACCCAGAGGCTGCTCCATTTCAACGAGGAGGATGACGCGCTCGCACCGTGCAGACAGACCTGCCCTGCGGAAATTGACATTCCAAAATATATTTCCCAGATTCAGGCCGGTGATTATGAGGGCGCTGTGAATACGATTCGTGAGCGCAACCCGCTGCTCCTGTCCTGCGGAAGAGTCTGTCCCCATCCCTGTGAGGATCTGTGCCGCCGCGGAGTTGAGGATGAGCCTGTCTCCATCAACCAGCTCAAGCGTTTTGCCGCGGATTTTGAAATGAATTCCGGCAAACGTCTGCCCATTCTCTGCGCGCCTGACACAGGCAAAAAAGTGGCGGTGGTGGGTGGGGGGCCCGCAGGTCTGAGCTGCGCGTATTTTCTCAGGCGACTGGGGCACAGTGTGACCATTTATGAGGCCATGCCCCATCTGGGCGGCATGATCCGATACGGTATTCCCGAATACCGTCTTCCCAAGAAAATTCTGGATTGGGAAATTGAGGGCATTCTGAATATCGGAGTCCGGGCCCGCACCAATGTGAGATTCGGTCTGGATTTTGACATGGGAGATCTTGCTTTTGAAGGCTATGACGCGGTGTTCATGGGCATCGGCGCGTGGGAGGATTACCGCCTCGGCATTGACGGCGAAGACCTCAGAGGCTGCCACAAGGCCATTGATTTTCTGTCCCGGCTTTCCAGCGGGGAAAAGTTTGATCTGGGCAAGCGGGCAGTGGTCATCGGCGGCGGAAACTCCGCTATTGACTGTGTGCGGAACATGATGCGTCTGGGTGTGGAGGAAGTGCTGATTGTCTATCGCCGTACCCGGAACGAAATGCCCGCGAACATAGTGGAAATTGAAGCTGCTGAACATGAGGGCATCAAATTCCAGTTTCTGGCCGCGCCCACAAAGATTGTGGGAGATGAGGACGGGCGGGTCACGCATCTGGAATACCTGAAAATGGAGCTTGGCGAACCTGATGCCAGCGGCAGACGGCGGCCCGTGCCCATCAAAGGTTCCGAAACCCTCATGGAAATTGACACCCTTATAACAGCGATCAGCCAGCGTCCGGACATTTCCTTCAAAGAAAAGGAAAGACACTTTGAAAAACTGGAAACCACCCGCTGGAGCACCATTGACAACGATCCGGAAACGCTTCAGTCGAGTATCCCCCATATTTTCACGGGCGGTGATGTGGCAACCGGCCCGGCATTGGTGGTGACAGCCATCGGCGGGGGCAGACGGGCCGCACGTTCCATCCATCAGTATCTCATGGGCAGGGAGATCAAGGGCAGTCCCAGGTCCCTGCTGGATAAGAAAATTCCGGGAACGATCTTTGAATCTGTGGACGGGATTATCAGAAAACCCAGGTCTGAGATGACGGAACTGCCGGCAAAAGAGCGGATCAAGTCCTTTACTGAAGTGGATCAGGTGCTGACCGAAGAGGAGGCACTGACCGAATCGTCCCGCTGTCTGAACTGCTGCCGGATTTGCTACAACGAAGACAAAGAGGCAGCCTGACAACCATCAGAAAACTTTCCGTTCCCAAACTCAGGTTTGGGAACGCCAATTCAAGTTTCCCCTGTCTCGCCTAACTTAATTCTCCGCGCAGATTCTCCTGCATCCTCCTCTTAATTTTTTCCGTGGAATATCCCGCACTGAAAAGGTGGAACAACTTGGACAGTGCCGCCTCCCTTGTCATGTCAGATCCGCTGATGACACCTGTTTTTGCAAGCTCCGAGCCGGCTGCATAACTGCCCGGTTCCACGGTTCCGCGGAGGCATTGTGTGCAGTTCACAATGACGATACCGTCTTTTCTTATGGCGCTTTCCAGAACCCTGAGAAATTCCTTGTCCCGATTCGGAGCGTTTCCCATGCCGTAGGTCTGCAACACCAGCCCTTTCAGCGGCGGTCTCAGAATGTTGCGTATCCATTCTGTGGAAATTCCCGGAAAGAGCCTCAGAGTTCCCACAACCGGGCCTCCGAATTTTCGGACAGTAAGGGTGTCGCCTCCTTCGGAAGGGGTCAGAATCTGTGACCATCGGATATTTATTTTTACGCCTGCTGTGCCGAGATGGGGAAAGTTGGGAGAGTCAAATGCCTCGAAATCTCCAGCGCTCATTTTGACTGCACGGCATCCGCGGAGCAGCCTGCTTCCGAAATAAAGGCAGACTTCGGGGATTGGGCCTTTGTTTTCAGGATTCTCCATGGTGGCAATGATCAGAGAGGTGATGAGATTTCTTCTCGCGTCATTGCGTATCTCGCACAGGGGAATCTGGGAGCCGGTAAGAATGACGGGTTTCTGAAGCCCCTGAAGCATGAACGGAAGTGCCGATGCAGTGTATGCCATTGTGTCCGTGCCGTGCAGAACGACAAAGCCGTCATAATTGTCATAGTTGTCGGCAATGTCCTGTGCGATTCTCAGCCAGTTATCCGGTGTCATGTTGGAAGAATCAAGCAGAGGCTCATATTCGCTGATGGTGTAATCCGGCATGAGCGGGTCCCGGAGTTCGGACAGGGTTTTCATCTGTTCTTCCAGATATCCCGGAGCCGGCGCATAGCCATCCGGAGTTTTTTTCATTCCGATGGTTCCGCCGGTATAGGCGATGTATATGTTTTTTTTCATAATAAAATGGTGATGTGTGATGCGTAATGCGTAAAATCATGTATTACGCAATTACGCATCCGACTTTTCATTATTCGGCTACCCGATCTTCAGCACCAGTGCAGCGCCTGTATCCCCGGCCGCACATCCGCCGAACAGGAGATAACCGCCCCCGAGTTTGACGACCTCCTCAATGCCCTCAATGATGCAGCGTCCCGCAGTGGGTCCCTGGGGATGTCCGAATACCAGGGGGCTGCCATAGTTGTTGAAGCCGTTCACATCAATATTCATCTCTTTGGCAAGATATATGTCATTGGCTGCAAAGGGATTGTGGGTTTTGACTGCTTTGGTGTCGCCGATTTCAATGCCTGCCTTGTCCAGCGCCATTCTCACAGCCGGAACCACGGCCATTGCCATGTAGCCTTTTTTCGCACGGGCATAGCCGTATGAAATGATCTGAATGGGGATATCCGGGTCAGCGCTCAGTTCTTTTGCCTTTTCCTGTGTCATCACTGTGATGCCCGCGTTTCCGTCCGCCGGATGGGTCTGCGCTCCGAAGGTGTGTACGCCTTCGGGCAGCACCGGCCTGAGTTTGTCAAGTCCTTCTCTGGTGGTGGGCATTACACCTTCATCAGCTTCCACAAGAACACTCTTCTTTTTGGAAAGCTTCACCTCAGCGGGAAACATATACTGCTTCTGGAAAGCCCGGTCATCTGCAAGTGCGTCAAGATATTGCTCATAACGCCTCAGCGCCACCGCATCGCACTCCTCCCGGGTCACGCCGGCTTCCTTGGATACGTTTTCAGCGGTCTCAATCATGGCATTGCCTGCCCATGCGTCCCGGTTGAAATTATCCATCATCCAATTCTCGGCGATCACCTCGCCTCCGGGTCCCATGGGGTTGGGCCAGATTGTATGAGGGCCGTTGGAGCATCTGTCCGCCATCAGACAGTAAACATTTTCATAAAGACCGTTTTCAATTCCCAGAGCGGCTTCGAACACACAGGTGGTGGAGGTGGAACATGCCTGCATGAGTGTCACGCCCGGAATGCCTGTCGCGCCCATCATGGCTGCTGACCATGTGCTGCCGTAAAACATGCGGTGCTGGTGAATGGTGATTCCCAGAAAATGATAATCAAAGACAGCAGGATCCCAGCCTTTCTCAGCAAACCATCTTTTGGAAGTCTCCGCCCCCAGAATAATGGAATTTGCATTGGCCATGGTTCCCTGCCATCTGGCAAAGGGAGTGGAATAATAACCTTTATAGGGTATAAACGCTTTTGTCAACATTTTGCTTCTCCTTAGATTTGGTGATTGGAAACTGGAAATTTGAAACCGGATGCAGCATCAGGTCCCATATTTTTCCCTGAGTATCCGATGCAGTATCTTGCCTGTGGGCGTTCTGGGCATTTCATCTGCTTTGATAAGAATGATCTCCTTGGGGCGTTTGTAGCCCGCCATTTTGTCCTTGCAGCGATCTGTGATTGTTTTTCCGTCAAGTTCCGCGTCTTCTCTGGGAATCACCACAGCGGCCACACGCTCCCCCCATTTGTCGTCGGGCAGACCGATCACAGCCACATCAAACACATCCGGATGGCTGCCGATGACCTCCTCCACTTCGCTCGGATGAACATTTTCGCCGCCTGTGATGATCATGTTGTCTTTGCGGTCAACAATCTGATAAAATCCGTCTTCATCCTTCCGGGCCATATCTCCCGCGCTGAACCATTCGCCCCTGAAAGATGCCGCTGTTTTTTCAGGCAGATTGTGGTATTCATCAAAAAGCATGGGGCCGCGGGAATAAAGTTCGCCGATCTCACCCACGCCCACCTCTTTGCCATCCTCATCCAGAATTTTCACAAAATCCGTACCCAGAGATTCATAACCGATGGATCCGAGCTTCCGCATCTGATCCACGGGCTTCAGCACGGAGACGATGCCCGCCTCGCTGGAGCCGTAGCCCTCGTATAGCTGAACCCCCTGAAAAAACTCCATGATCGCCAGTTTCATGCTCCGTCTCACCGGTGCCGAAGAGCAGAGAAGCTTTTTCACGGAACTGACATCCCGTTTCCTTCCTTCTTCCGATACATTCAGGATGAGATTATAGTGGGTGGGGATGAGGGATATGAAGGAAATTTTCTCCCGCTCCACAATATCCAATATTTCCTCGGTTCTGAAAGATCGGGCCGGGTGGATATACACGCTGGCACCGATATAGAGAAAGGTGAAGGTGAAAAAGGTGGAATTGATGTGGCACAGAGGCATGACATTCATGCAGATATCATGTTCTGTGAAGCCGAAATCAATGGCGTTGATGAGATAGAACGCTATATGGGATTCATGGGAACGTATCACGCCTTTGGGTTTGCCTGTGGTTCCCGAAGTGTAAATCAGAATCCAGATGTCTTCGGGTTTCAGGTCCGCCTCCGGCTCTGTTTCCGGGGAGTCAGCGATAAAGGCATCGTACTCCCTGTAACCCTCCCGGGATTTCCCGACCACGATATATCTGTCCGCTGAAATGTTTTTCAGTTTGGGTTTTATCCCGTCAACTTCGGAGGCAAACTCCTCATCCGCTATAAAAGCGCAGGCTTCCGAGTTGTTCACGATATATTCAATTTCCGGTCCGACCAGACGGAAATTGATGGGAACAATGACAAGCCCTGTTTTGGCTGTGGCCAGATAAATTTCTGTGATTTCAATGCTGTTTTCCATCAGCACCGCAACTTTGTCCCCCTTTTCCAGTCCCAGAGAGAGAAGGCTGTGCGCCAGCCGATTCACCCGTCTGTTGGTCTCCGGGTAAGTGAAATATCGTTTCCTGTCTTTCAGTGCAACGGTGTCCGGAAATTTTTTTGCATTGACTTTAAGTATCTGACCCAGATTCATCCAGTAGGCCATACATATTTCCTCCCGCTTAAACAGTTAAAGGATTGTTTGTGGATTATAAGTTGTTATCGGCAAACAAGGTTGTTAATGCAACAAAAGAAGGGGGATTGTCAATACAATTCAGCCACATCATCCCAAAATTGCGATGGAGTGCTAAAATGGAGCGGGTTCGGATTTGTCAATCCGAGCGCGGAGATAAAATTGATGCTGGGATTGGATAATACTGTCCATGAAAAGTCTTCAGAAACAGATGGGGTGTTGCATACTATGATGGGGAGTTTTACGGATGTTATCGTCACAGGCATGGAGTTTCTGTAATTGCCGGCATTGAGCCATAAAATACAACGCCTGATATTCCGGAGCGAACGGCGGGGACTGGTTTCGCCTGAAACATTTTGCTTTTTTGCTTTTTTGCCTAAACCCCCGCCACCGTTCTGTTTTGACGCAGAGTGTCAGGTGTCAGGAAACAATCTTCTCATAACCCTGATTCTCTGATCCAGCATTTTTTCTCACGCGCTTTTGATAACACGGCCAGATTTGATGCAGTTCGTGCAGGCAACGATTTTCTGCACTCTGCCCTTATGAACGGCCCGAACCCGCTGAAGATTGGGGTTGAAACGACGTTTGTTCACATTATGGGCGTGACTCACATTATTACCCACCATGGGTTTTTTTCCGCATATATCGCACATTTTGGACATGAAACAAATTTCTCCTCTTTTTTGTATGGGAAAACGATGAAATCCGAGGTTCCCGAAAGCCTCAGATGTCTTCAAAACTCCGAAGGCTGATGCTCTGTACAGGAAATAAATCACAGAGCATTTTTTCCGGCACTCCCCAATTTTTGTTTTCACCGACTATTTTTTTGTCAGTTTTGTCAATCCCGCATTGCACCGGCTCATATAATTCTGAATTTTTTGATGAAGACTCCGGATTTCCGGAATATCAGCACTGTCCGGGATGATGGAAAGGGCTTTTTCAAAGCGTTTGGCCGCTGCTTCATAGTTTTTGTTCTTGTAATAGTAACGCCCCACATAAAATTCATGTTCGGCAAGGTTTTTTTTGCACCTCAGAACATTTTTTTCCGCTTTTTCAGCATGAACATCCCCGGGAAACTGCCTGCACAGGCGTTCAAATGCGGCCAGTGCCTTGCGGGTGAAGGTCTGATCTCTGTCCACCGCATCCATTCGTTCAAAATGGCATTGGCCGATCTGATAAATCACATAAGGCATGGCCTCATTGCGGGGATGCAGACTCTCAAATTCCTCATAGGCAAAGACAGCTTCCTCATATTCCTCCACATGATAATGGGCATCCGCTATTTTGAGCTCGGCAAGGATGGCAAATCTGCTGAAAGGATACCAATCTTTCAGTTTCTGAAAGGGTTCCAGACATTTTCTGTACTTTCCCTTTTCAAAGGCAAGCATTCCCTCGCTGGCAAGGTCTTCCGCTGTTTTTTCATTTTTTGCGTTAAACCATGCACATCCCGAACATACAAGCAGCAAAACCACACACAGAGCTGATACGACTTGTCTCATTTTTTTCACCAATCCCATATTTGATATTTTCAGCAGATCGGAAAAATCCCCTTCATGGAGATATGACCCGGTTCCTGAAACTTCCCCATCTGCCAGTTCCTGAAGCAGGACTATCATTTTTATGGATAATGTCAATACTGTGCGGACAGTATTTCATCACATATTGCCAATATGATGCTCCGCTGAAAAAGCAGCTATGGCCGCATCTCCCACTGCGGTGACGATCTGGCGCAGGGGCGTTTTTCGCACATCCCCGGCAACAAACACCCCCGGCACAGAGGTTTTCATATCCGAATCTGCAATGATGAAGCCGAATTCATCCTTTTCAACGGCATCTCCCAGAAAGTCGGCATTGGGAAGAATGCCTATCCATATGAAACATCCGTCCGCGGCAAGTTCCCTGCTCTCACCGCTTCTGACATTTTCCACGGTGATTTTCTCAACATTGCTCAGTCCGTCAATGCTGGTCAGCACAGAGTCCCACAGAATTTCGATTTTATCGTTGCTCAGTGCGCGTTCCCTAAGGATGGCGGTAGCCCGGAGCTCATCTCTCCGGTGAATCAGATAAACTTTTTCCGCAAATTTGGTGAGAAAGATACTTTCCTGAACCGCAGTGTCACCGCCGCCCACAGCAACCGCCACCTTGTTTCTGAAAAAAGGTCCGTCACAGGTGGCGCAGGTTGACACGCCTTTGCCGAAAAACCTGTCCTCTCCGGGAATTCCCAGTTTCCGCGGGGATGCCCCTGTGGCAATAATGACGGCATGGGCAGTGACACTTCTGTCACTCAGACGGAGGGTTTTGACCGGCCCGGCCA
>Ga0233403_10000209_pt1 | contig 27433 bp, 20 predicted proteins | sample Na_oxic_1_MG_FD_179866 | JGI IMG/M metagenome (GOLD analysis project Ga0233403, IMG submission 179866) | Seawater microbial communities from Saanich Inlet, British Columbia, Canada - Na_oxic_1_MG | ecosystem: Environmental > Aquatic > Marine > Inlet | place: Canada: British Columbia | collected...
TAGGATGTTTGGCTTTCAGCTTTCGCAAGTAAAAATCTAGCCACTGTGCTTGTGTTGGTAACGGTGCTTCTGACGGTAATGTGACGGTGTAAACGTAGCGTTCTTGGGAGGTTGGGGCTATCGGGCTGGGTAGCGGGCCGTTGGGAAACAGATGGCCAGCATCCTGCCAACCTGTAGCTTGTAAAGCAGAAACAAGACCCAAAGGCCGCCATGTACTGCCGTCGCCTAAATAACCGTGAACAAGTACTACTGTTTGCCCCGCGTAAGTGGGCAAACTGAGTAATGAAATCAATAACAAACTGTGCAAACGCAAAAACATGGTGATTTCTCCGGCAAGGTTGTTTGAAAATCTATTCCCACAAATCAATCTGGACTGATTGACAAAAAGCAAGCCGTTTTTCAACTCAATGGTTTTCGCTTTTCCTACACGTCTATTCACTGAAAACCGAGGCATTCAAATTGAAAAACGCTGTTATCCATCCTGATTGATTCTCTTTACCAGTTCCCGCAATATATGATCAGCTTCTTCATTAGGCACTTGGCAAGTTCCCGCATTTTTATGGCCTCCGCCCCCGTATTCCAACATCAATTCACCAATATTGGTTTTAGAAGTGCGATCAATAATGGATTTGCCCACGGCCAACACCGTGTTTTGTTTTTGTAATCCCCATAAGACATGAACAGAAATATTGCACTCTGGATATAGCGCGTAAATCACGAAACGATTGGTGGTAAAGATTTCGTCTTCATGACGCAAATCAAGCACCACTACATTACTATGCACGGCAGAACATTTTTCAATTTGTTCCATGGACGCTTTTTGATGCTCAAAATACAAGTCAATACGTTCTTTGACCTCAGGTAAGACTAATATTTCGTCGATAGTGTGCTTTTTGCAATAGTCAATCAGTAGCATCATCAAGTTATAATTAGAAATCCCAAAATTTTTAAAACGCCCTAAACCGCTGCGCGGATCCATTAGATAATTGAGTAGTACCCAAGCTTTTGGAGATAGAATTTCTTCACGGGTAAACTGCGCTGAATCAGCCTTATCCACGGCAATGATCATTTCCTCATTCACATTAGGAAACGCTTTTTGACCACCAAAATAATTGTAAACAACACGAGAGGCCGAGGGTGCCTGAGGATCAATTATATGATTGTCAGGCTTTTTTCCTAAAATTCTCAGGGTTTCACTGAGATGATGATCAAAAACGAGATGAGCGCCTGGGACATACGGCAAATTGGTCGTAATATCATTGGCGTTAATCTCAATCTTTCCATCTTGCATGTCCTTCGGGTGGACAAATTTAATGTGCTCAATCAAATCGAGTTCTTTTAACAATACCGCACAAATCAAACCGTCAAAATCACTCCGTGTAACTAAGCGGTATTTTCGGTCTGACATACTTTCTTCTCCAAAAAGGTTAAGGTTAAAAATAGTTTAGATGAAATGTGATACTGATAGATCATTTTACTCAAAACGGTTCTCAAAAGCATTTTATATCAATGATCAATTATCAATAAACCGTTATCATTTTATAATACTTTGATATTTTTGATATTTAGTGATGTATAAAACCAACCCATTTAATTTATCTGACAAACTATAGTACGTTTAAAAAGGATGTACAGTTGTTCATAAGTTGGCATGTTCATAAATTTAAGTCCACTGGGCAACCTAGGGCAACCACAAGGGATTGCCCCGGTTTTTCATAAAAATAATTTCAGGCAACCATAAGGGATTGCCCTATATGACATATTTTCATAAAAATAATTTCTGTTGCCCGGGTTTTCCTAATCCAACCAAATAATCAACTTCTGACCTAAACGTAGTAATTCATTCTGCCTCAGACCATTCCATTGACTGAGTTTGTTTATACCCACTTGATAATTACGGGCAATATACCACAAACTCTCACCCGATTTAACCGTGTGAAGAATTTTGTTCTTCAGGGAGTTGTCATCTTGATGGGCGGTTTGTGTACCCGCCTTTTTCGTTTTAGAGAGCTTTGATAGCAGGGTATCCACGCCTCGCACGATCAGATTTTGGCCCACATAAAGCGAGTCCGTTTTCAGATTGTTCAACTGACGGAGTGCTGCAATAGTGATACCGTATTGTTTGGCAATCTTCCATAAATTATCGCCTGAACAGACTCGGTGTTCTTTAGGCGGAATAGGTTCAGAAGTGGCTAATTTTTCTTTACCCTCATTATCCACCCGCATCGCCTGTGTCGAGTATTGAACAACTGTTTGTTCAAATTGGTCAGCTTGCGTTAACATCAATTCGACTGGCAATTTGGCAAGGCGCTGTTTAAACCTGCCTGCTTTTTCAATAGGCACTGTGATGTTGTGTGGCCCGTCTTGGGCCGTCACTTCACGTCTATAGCAAGCGTTCAAGCGTTTAAAATCATCCCAAGGTAACCCTGCCAATAAAGCGGCTAAAGACAGATCAATTTGACGTTCCAATTTAACTTGTGTTAAATAGGGCCGGTTAGCAATGGATTGCAGTTCAATCCCATAATTTTGCGGTGAGGCCACAATCTTTGAAAGTCCCAGCAATTTTGGAACATATTCGCGGGTTTCTCTGGGTAATTCAAGCGACCAAAAATCGGTCGGGGCACCTAATCCCTCATTTTTTCTAATGGCTTTACCCAAATTGCCCTCGCCATAATTATAGGCTGCCAACGCAAGTAACCAATCACCCTCAAATTTCCGATGTAGTCTGGACAAATAATCTAATGCCGCAGTGGTTGACTTGATAATATTGCGTCGCCCATCATACCACTCATTTTGTGTCAGTCCATAATCTTTTCCTGTGGCTTTCATAAATTGCCAAAGCCCAGCGGCGCTTTTATGCGACAGCGCCATTGGTTCATAAGCACTTTCGATGGCCGGCAATAAAGCAATCTCTAAAGGCATCCCCCGTTTTTCAATTTCTTCAACCATAAGATAAAGATAGGGCCTGGCTTTGCGAGAAATGCGCTCAAAATAAGAGGGGGATTTGACATATTTCTCAATCGCACTTTGCACTTTTGGATGATCAATTTCAAAAAGCGCGTAGCCCTGACGAATACGATCCCATAAATCAGGATTTGCGGAAGTGGAACGCTTATGACTTGCCGATTGCTGTTTGAGTCTTGTTTGGGTGAGTATTTCTGCCAAAATTTGGTTTGCGTTAAGCGTTTTTTCAGTCACTTTGTTAGAGGGGGTGGGCCTTTTATATTCACTCGCCTGAGTGATTTTTTTAACGCGCTTTTTCGCCTGAGCTGGCTTAGCGGTTTTTTTAACACGCTTTTTCGCCTTAACTTGGCTGGCGGTTTTTGGAGTCAACGACTGGGTAGAGGAGTCTATCACCCCTAGTGGCAAACGGGAGGTGGTTTGGATTTTTTCAAAAGCGGAATGGCTTGAGGTTATTACCACGCTTTGAGTTTCAGTGAGCCTTGAAGGCGCACTGGGCGTAACCCACGAGACTGAAAACAGTCCATTGTGTTCAGAGTACGGCAACACAGACTGCTCATTAATCCTTAAACTGAGGTTCACGGATGAATCAGTTGCCCGATTCTCATCTGCCGCATTATCAACCGCCATTTGTGAGGAAATGCCGGCACCCACTGTGGGTTTGGTAACGAGGGTATTGCAGCCAAAAAGGCCGCTAACAATTAATAGTAGTGAAAATGTGGTATAAGTTTTCATAGGGCGCAATGCTAGGTAAATTAGTCATCAAAATCAAGGCAATCACGATATTTTTTTAAAATTTAAGTGCATAACAAAAAACAAGAGACTGATTTTAAAACAGTTTATGGTTTATAACACTCTATTCTGTTATCAGTGGACACTGTGTTGCCCACCTACATTGATTCATTCCTTTTAAACTCGCTATGATTTTGATTTTGATGACAACTGCTTTTTAAATTGAATTAATTAAAGACAGCTATTAATTAAGGCAAAGATTGCGCCAAATTTAATGCTTGCCCCATCACAACGCGCTCCCCTTTTGCAAGAGGGGGGGTAGCCCTTTTAAAAAGAGGGGATTTGGGCATTTCTGATTTAAACAAAACAATCACAGTGGAGCCCATATTAAAGCGCCCCATTTCGGCCCCGCGTTGTAATACTGGGGCCGTCTGTTCAGAATAGTGCCAATGTTCACAGATAGAAGAGCGATTGGGTGTCACCGTACCCGCCCACACGGTTTCGATACTGCCCACGAAAAGTGCCCCCACTAAAATCAAGGCCATTGGCCCAAATTCAGTTTCAAATAGACAAATCACGCGCTCATTACGGGCAAACAAATTGGGCACCACTCGGGTAGTGCGTTGATTAACGCTAAATAAACGCCCTGGCACATACACCATGTCTGTCAACCGCCCCGTTGTGGGCATATGGATGCGATGATAATCCTTAGGCGATAGATACAAAGTACAAAATAAACCCTGTTGAAACCGATTCGCCATTTCAGTGTGTCCACCCAATAAATCATGCAATTGAAAATAGCGGCCTTTGGCTTGCAGCAAACTGCCCTGTTCAATCGAACCGATTTGACTGATTTGAGCATCAACAGGACAAATGATATCTGCATCGTCCAATGGACGAGCAGTCGGTTTCAGGGCGCGGGTGAAAAATTGATTAAAACTAGCATAGTCACGAAACGAGGCTGACTGAGCCATACGCATATCGACATTATAATATTTAATAAAGCGTTTAATGAACCAATGCGTAAACGTACCCAATTGCAAGCGCGTCAATTTCAATATTAATCGTGAGAGCAAATGGTGTGGAATAAGATATTGTGGGAAAGTTAAAAGTAAATCAATCATATCAGTGCTGTAGGGTGGGCAAATGGGTTATTTTGAGTTTTTTACTCAAATCATATCGTTTACTTATCTTACCCATTATCAAAAACGGATAACTCAATATTTGTAAGACTAGCTATATAGCATACTTTAATTTTGATAAAATGATTGCAAAAAAATTATTTATAGCAATTATTAATCATTAATGCATTAATCCCTAGCCAGCAAATAATTAAAAATAGCTTATAGTTTGTGAATGGGAGTACAAACTTTCGTTTGTGAATGGGAGTACAAACTTTCGTTTGTCAGATTTTCGTATAAACTTGAGTTGCTGAAGTACACAACAATTTATAATGTAAGTAGGTAGGCATAAGTCTTTTAACATTTTTATCGGCGTAAATCAGTCTCATCAACGTCATCAACATTCTATTCTAAATTTCAAAAAAGGTTAATGACTTGATAGAACGCTGATATGTCACATTTAGCTCCGCTGGCCTTCGGCTCACTTAAGAAGTTGCGCGCAACTTTATTTCACGCTGAAGTTTCGCTTCGCTACACTTCAGCGTGAAATGTGAAATACAGTTTTTGCGCGCAAAAACTTTTGCGTGACATGCTGATCGTCATGATTTACGCTGATTAATATTAATCAGTTCAACATCAATCTTATTGTTCAAAAAATGTTAATTTATTTTTGTTAAGCTATACTGCCAACCGCCACAATTTGCGCTTTTTGTAAAGACATTTAAAATGCTATTTCACGCAAAAGTTTCGCGGAGCGAAACTGTATTTAGCTTCGCTGACTTCCGGTTCACGCAAAAGTTGCGCGCAACTGGAGCAAAAGCCGAAGGCCAGCTTCGCAAAATGTGAAATGGATATATTGGGTTAGTCACCTTTAGGTGACTTGAGCTTTTAGACAACTGCTTTAGCTGTTGGCTTAAATGTTAGTTAAAAAAAGCGCAATTTATGAGGGTGCTAAGTATACTTAAAACTTAGTCTAAAAAAGGGTTATGAAATTTTAAAGGAGTTCATTTTGAAAAAAATCCTTGTTTTTATAGCCGTCTTACTAGGCGGCCCACTTTTAAGTCCATTATCACATAGTTTTTGTGGATTTTATGTCGCAAAAGCTGACGCTAAACTCTTCAACAAAGCCTCACAAGTTGTACTGGCTCGTTTTGAAGATAAAACCGTGATGACAATGGCAAACGATTTCAAAGGCGATTTGACCGAATTTGCCGTCGTGATTCCCGTTCCTACCTTTATTGAAAAAGGGCAAATTCATATTGCTAACAAAACCGTCATCGATCATCTGGATGCTTATACCGCGCCACGTTTAGTCGAATATTTTGATGAAAACCCCTGTGTTCGCTGGATGATGGAAGATGCTGTTCAATTTTCTGCACCAACAGCTATGGCTCCAGAATCGAGGAAAAAAAGTCGCGGTGTAACAGTTGAAGCAGAATACACAGTCGGCGAATACGACATTGTGATTTTATCAGCAACAGAAAGCGAAGGATTAGAAATTTGGCTACAGGAAAATGGCTATCGGATTCCACAAGGCGCTGCGAAAGTATTGGGCAGTTACATCAAACTGAACATGCGTTTTTTTGTTGCCAAAGTCAACCTAAAAGAGCATACTCAATTAGGTTTTAATGACTTGCGCCCGATCTCCGTAGCGTATGAATCACCCAAGTTTATGTTGCCCATTCGGCTCGGTACAGTCAATGCCGAAGGCGCACAAGAATTATTTGTTTACGCCCTGACGAAAAAAGGTCGTGTCGAAACAACGAATTATCGCACAATCAAATTACCCACCGACATGGATTTGCCCGTTTACATCAAAGATGAATTTGGCGACTTCTATACAGCCCTATTTGATCAGCTGGTGAGAAAAGAACGGATGAAAACCGTCTTTTTAGAATATGCTTGGGATATGAATTGGTGTGATCCTTGTGCCGCCGATCCCTTGTCAGTAAAAGAATTGCGTGATCTCGGTGTTTTTTGGCTTGACAATCAATCAAATAACCCCCGTCGTTTTCCAACTCAGGCCAGAGATGTGTTCGTAACACGCCTACATATACGCTACACTGCTGACAAATTTCCAGAAGATTTGATTTTTCAGGAAACGGCTGATCGGACTAATTTTCAAGGCCGCTACGTTCTTCGCCATCCATGGAAGGGAGAAGATAATTGCCAAGAAGCACAGGCATATCGAAAAAATCTCAAAAAACGGCAAGAACAAGAAGCGCAAAGGTTAGCTTCGCTAACCGGATGGGATATCAATACCATCCGTGACAAAATAGGCATAACGGCCACAACAACGGATGATAATAACAGCAATGGCAAAACGTGGTGGCAAAAATTGTGGGGCGAATAGGCATAAATCGTCAATTTCTCTGTAGGGATAGAACGCTGATTGAACTGATGATTCATGGTTCACGCTGATACAAAATAAGGGCAGACACGCAGATCGATCCCTACAAACCCCCACGTATTCATGGATTGTAGGGGCTGCCCTTGCGTGTTCGCGTAGGGGCTGCCCTTGCGTGTTCGCCCTACTTAAAATCCTTGTAGTTGTTATTTCACTTCTTTATAGACTAGGAAAAACGTATGAAACCCCCAAAACTTGAACCCGATTTACAAAAACTGGTTGATGCCCGTCACCATGATCCCTTCTCGGTGCTTGGCAAACATGCCGTCGGTAAACAAACCCAAATCCGTGTCTGTCTGCCTGATGCTGAAGAAGTGATGATTGCAGAAGGCAACTTACCGATGCGACGCATACCTTATACAGATATATTTGAATGGCAGGGCACGGCTAACATTCCAGATCGATATCGCCTGATTTGGCGCGATAAAGATCATCGTGAACACATTACTCATGATCCTTACTGCTTTGATGCCCAAGTGTCTGACTTTGACATGCACTTATTTAGTGAAGGCAAACATTGGCACGCCTACCGTTTTTTAGGCTCCCATGTCCATGAAGTCAATGGGGTAGGCGGTGTGCTATTTGCGTTATGGGCTCCGAATGCAGAACGAATCAGTGTCGTCGGTGATTTTAACCGCTGGGATGGACGCGCTCACCCCATGCGAACTCACGGCAGTAATGGTATTTGGGAATTATTTATTCCTGACATTGGCCCAGGCGCTTTATACAAATATGAAATTCGCAACCGACAATCAGGCGATATTTTCTACAAATCTGATCCTTATGGACAGCAATTTGAAGTGCGTCCAAAAACCGCAGCGATAGTCAAAGATAACAAACCCTACGTGTGGCATGATGCCGATTGGTTAGATAAACGTCATAAAAAAGACTGGTTGCACACACCCATGTCTATTTACGAACTCCATTTAGGTTCCTGGCAAAGAGGGCCTGAGGGTGAATTTTTGAATTACCGCGAATTTGCCAAACGTTTAGTAGACTATGCCACTGAAATGGGCTTTAGCCATATTGAATTACTCCCCATCACCGAACATCCTTTTGATGGCTCTTGGGGATATCAAACAACCGGCTATTATGCACCCACTAGCCGCTATGGCACACCAGAAGATTTTCAGTATTTTGTCGATTACTGTCATCAGCACAATATCGGCGTTTTTCTGGACTGGGTACCCGCCCATTTTCCCAAAGATGCCCATGGATTAGCCTGGTTTGACGGTACAGCCCTCTACGAACATGAAGATCCCCGCAAAGGAGAACATTTAGATTGGTCAACACTGATTTACAATTACAGCCGCTTTGAAGTCAAAAATTTCTTACTTTCCAGCGCCTTATATTGGTTAAACGAATTTCACCTTGACGGCCTACGGGTTGATGCCGTTGCCTCTATGCTCTATTTAGACTATTCCCGCGAAGAATGGATACCCAACGAATACGGTGGCCGTGAAAACATAGAAGCCATTGATTTTCTACGTGAACTCAATACCGTCGCGCATAGTGAACACCCCGGCACCTTGATTATGGCAGAAGAATCAACCTCTTGGCCTCAAGTCACTCGACCAACCGACAACGGCGGTTTAGGTTTTAGCCTGAAATGGAATATGGGCTGGATGAATGACACCTTAAGTTATATGTCTAAAGAAAGCGTTCACCGTAAATATCACCAAGACATGCTGACATTCAGCATGTTATATGCCTTCACAGAGAACTTTCTGCTGCCCTTCTCACATGATGAAGTCGTACATGGCAAACAATCCATGATCAACAAAATGCCAGGAGATGAATGGCAACGCTTTGCCAATTTGCGGGCACTCTACACCTACATGTTTACGCATCCCGGCAAAAAACTACTGTTTATGGGTACAGAATTTGCACAAGGTATCGAATGGAATAGCGCCAATATCCTCGACTGGTACGTGCTAGAATACCCCTTTCATCAAGGAATACAGCAGCTCGTCAAAGACTTAAACAAGCTTTATCACAACTCAGAAGCGTTATACCAATATGAATTTGAATGGCAAGGCTTTGAATGGATTGACTGTCACGATGCGGAACAATCGATCTTAGTTTATCTGCGTCAAAGTGACAAAGAAGCCGTCATCGTTGCGCTCAATCTCACCCCAGTACCCCGGCATAACTATCGAATAGGCGTTCCCAGCCCAGGGCGTTATGAAGAGATCCTCAACTCCGACGCACAATGCTATGGCGGCAGTAATGTCGGCAATGGTGGCTGTGTGCTGATAACCGAAGACAAACCTTGGATGGAGAGGCCCTATTCCATAGAGATTACTTTGCCACCCTTAGCAGGTATTATCCTCAAAGCCGTAGAAAAAGAAGACATAGAAGAAGACATAGAGGAAGAAAGAGAAGATGAAATAGAGGAAGCCGAACGGGAAGAAGTCAGTGAGAAAACGGCCATTGACAAAACGGCCACAAGTCAAAAAACCACCCCCTAAAATTTGGAAAGCAAAAATGGGCAACCCCATTGCTGGTTTCATTCCTTTTTTGGAGTAGCACATCTATAGGCTATTGGTAGGGGCAATCCCTTGTGGTTGCCCCATTAGCGTTCTATCCTATCACCCACATTGCAAAACAACCTGCATTGTTTTAATCAATCCAAAAAAGATATCTGATTACGCCCCTCTAATTTCGCCTGTTCAAGTGCTTTCTCCGCACTCACTATCAACTTCGTCGGCTCAGAATGAGGATAAGGCAGTAGAGTGGCAATACCTTGACTTATCGTAACGTGATCGGCTACCGCAGAATAACCATGTGGCATGTTAAGAGAGATAATGCAATCCCTTAACTTATTAGCCATAACAAAAGCGCCTTTAGCCTCAGTCAAAGGCAAAAGACAGGCAAACTGATCCCCTTGATAGCGAGCAAGCAAATCAGTCGATCTTTTAGCCTTGTGATCCAAAGCCTGAGCAACCTGTTTCAGGCAATCATCACCCGCAGTACAACCATAGTTTTCATTAAACAGTCTAAAATAATCAATATCTATTATGATCAAAGACAAGCGAGAAAACCCCCGGATGGCTCGTCGCCATTCTTGTTCAAGAACTTGATCAAAGTGACGGCGATTGGCAATACCCGTTAAACCATCTATAGCAGAAATTTTTTCCACAATATCTTCTTGCCTTTTCAACTCCATATACGTTTTCACCCTCGCTTTGACAAGCGGTGGGCGGCAAGGTTTACTGATATAATCTACAGCCCCAAGTTCAAGCCCTTTTGCCTCATCTTCTTCACTCTCCCGTTCCTTGAGAAAAATAACGGGAATATTTTGGGTTATACCATCCTTTTTAAGTTGACGACAAACGGCATATCCATCCATTTCAGGCATCGCAATATCAAGCAGAATTAAGTCAGGTATTTCAGAACGGGCCACTTCTAAAGCACTCGTTCCATTCTTAGCAAAAAAAATTTCATATTCAGGGCTTTTTAAAGCCTGACTCAATTCATTGAGATTGACCTGCATATTATCCACAATCAAAATTTTTTGCATCATATCAGATTTTTTATAGTTTCACTTGTGCTGAATAGTCGCTTTCGATCAGACTACAAAACGACTGCTAGAAAATGACCAACGAGATGTATTACTTCATAACCAATCTAATCTAAAAATCAGCTTTGCTAAAATTGAATTATCATTTTAAAATTTTGACCACAGCCCAGATCAAAAAACCTCATAAAAAGAAATAAATAGATGAACAAATTAATCATAAATGGTAAAAAACATCAGATCAATGTCATCCCGCCCTAGTTATGGGTATGACGCGATACACTTAGCATGATTGAAACGCCGTTTTATCTGAAGGGTTATAAAGCCTAATTTACTATGCAAGATACTCAATTAGAAGTCCTGTCACAAACACTGTCTTGGTTAGAACAAGGTCAACAAGTTGCTTTAGTCACAGTCGTCAAAACTTTAGGCACAACACCGCATCCCGTTGGCGCATTACTCGCCGTGCTTAAAGATCGACAACTGATAGGCTCTGTTTCGGGTGGCTGTATTGAAGATGATATCGTAGATCGTGTGTTATCAAGTGAATTTGATCTCCCTACCGTACTCACTTATGCTATCACAACCGAACAAAGCCAACGCATCGGTTTGCCCTGTGGTGGCACAATAGAATTAATCTTAGAACCTTTATCCCATGTTGAGAGTATCAAACCCGCTGTCAAGGCTTTACAACAACGGCAAATGATAGCACGACAACTTGATCTCAACACAGGAAGAGTCACTTGGCAAACTGCCCCCTGCGAACAAAGGGTATATTATGATGATCAACAATTCATCAACGTTTACGGGCCAAATTGGCAATTGCTTATCATTGGGGCAGGACAAATTGCCCATTATCTTTCTGAATTTGCCTTAGCTTTTAATTATCAAGTTATTGTCTGCGATCCACGCCAAGAATACACCGCTACTTGGCAAACAGCAGGAACACACAAAGAACATTGTATGCCAGATGAAGCCGTAATGGTATGGGCACAAGATAAACGCAGTGCCGTGGTGACATTAAGCCATGATCCTAAATTAGATGACTTAGCTTTATTAGAAGCTTTAAATTCACCAGCATTTTATGTCGGCGCATTGAGTTCTCAAAAAAGTCACGAAAGACTATGTAAACGTTTGAAAAGCTTAGATATATCAGAAACAGCATTAGCACTATTACATGCCCCCGTTGACTTATCAATTGGGAGCCATACGCCACCAGAAATTGCCATTGCCATTTTGGCTGAAATAACCGCCGTGCGAAATAATGCCTTACCCTTAAAACTCGACACTTCCCCAAACAACTTGAAATCATCAAAGCTTCAGCAGTTATGGCATCATTTCAAAAATGGGTAGTAGAGACGCTTCGCGATAGCGTCTCTACGCGTTTCGACACCGGCCTGATTTGTAGAGACGCTTCGCGATAGCGTCTCTACGCGTTTCGACACCGGCCTTATTTCAAAAAACGGGGAGACGCGAAGCATTGAGACGCGAAACATATACGCCATTTATTTACAATTTGATATGATTAATATATTCAGCCAATTCAGTCATAATCTCTTCAGAGTCAACCAAAATAAACCCCACAACTTTTTGAAATTTATCATTTTCTATCATAGAAGCCAAATGAGCAATGGCCTCAGTTTGTTTCACCTTTTTCAGGTGAAGCAAATAGTGATGGAAGTTTTTCAAAATCGTCGGTTTTTGAGTCGATTTGTAGTGTTCCCCGTTTAGCCAAAAAATGATTTGCTCGTTTAAGAAAATCAAATCTTTCAGTTTGAATGATTTTAACTTCCCTTTATACTTGTTCCAATTAAGCATCAACTGTTCTGGCGACACTTTTAAAGTCGTTTCCAAGCTCTTTTTAAAACTCATAGCCGCCTTAATACCCACAATACCCGCAATAATCTTGATATGCAGTTCGCTCATGTCATCTAACCGCTTAATCAGGTTCGATACCTTTTCCCAAGCACGGCGATCAGGCGTTTTATTCAAACCCGAGCCAGTAGACAGGTGATCTTGATTATCAAAAATATCCTCTGGATCGAGGAAATGATGATTTTTTTGGATAAAACCAATCACCCGCCCATCAATCCCCTTGTCATCAGCCCATAACAACCAATCTTCCACTGTCGGCGCAAATTCATATAAATTAAAACGGGACACTAAAGCAGGATCTAAATCAGTTAATTGATACTCCTCCCCCTCATTAACGGCAGAAATGACAATACTCCCCTTAGGCAACTCTTTACCCGCTAAAGTCTTATTCAAGCTTAAATCTTGAACCGATTGCAGAATTTCTGGTCTAGCGCGATTCAACTCATCCAGAAAAAGCACAATGGCTTTATTATCAGTCGGCCACCAATAAGGGGGTAAAAATTCAGAATGCCCCGTTAGCTCATTCTTATGCATCAACCCAATTAAATCACCCGGATCGCTCATCTGCCCCAAAAAAAATACCACCACTTTCATCCTCTTTTTTTTGTAAAACTGAGAAATGATTTGTGATTTACCAATACCATGTTTCCCGATTAACATAATATTTTGTTCAGAAGGCGTTACCTTCAATATTTCAATCAGTTCTGGTACATCAATTTTTATAGCAGCCATAATAATCCAGTGTAGGGTGGGTTCTTTCTTGAAGTTTTTGCGCGCAAAAACGTCAACATCGAAACGTGTTTTGGTTGCCCACCAAATTAAATTTATGAATTTATGTTTATGAATTTATGTCGGGTGGGTAAAGATTGTTGCCCACCTTGCCTCTACGACAACACTTATCCCTTCACCAATTCCCTTGTATTCTCATCCGTATATTTAATCCAACCCCTTTCACGATAACCCGTTCGGTGTATTTTAAAAAGAATACCTGACTCACGTAACTCGCGAATGGTTTGAATGGTAAATCTTAAATTTTTGAGCGTCTCTTGAAATTTACTATATGGAATATCAATATCCATTTTTTCCGTTTTAGACAAACGCACAACCAATTTCACCTTGATCTCATATTGTATGACATAAAATTCCAACTGATCTTCTCTCGCAATCTCATTGATTTTCGCAATGATAGCCTGATGTTTAAGCCCCTTAATCTTCTCCTTTTTAACCTTATTCTTTTCTCTTTCAAGACACTTCGCATCAAGCCTGTTATATTCTAAGCGCATCTTATCAACAAGCGTATAAACTTGCTCAAGCTCATAAACGGGAGAATTAACCCGATAACGATCATCAATGCACAATTCATTTTTATCATTAAATCGGATAGTAAAATCTTGATCACGGTAACATGTTGAAGGCGACAAGATTTTAAAAGTGCAAACCGCTTCAGATTTACGGTATTCATATTGATGATGTGAAGGTTTCAAGAAAATGAAGCCATCTATCGTGCTTAATTTGTCTTTGAGCCTTGAAATAAGCGCCTGTTTATTTTCGGTACCCAGCACCACAATAGGGCTATCACCTTTAAAGTGTTCCCGAAATACTTTTTGGAGAGTGCTATCATGTAAAAGTCGGCTCATTTTATTTCCTCATTTCCACTTCAAAAATGAATCTATCCATTATAAACCATCAGGCGTTATCCAACCATAATAACCTCTACCTGAATCATTCAATATTTTAAAACTGATACCTGATTTTTGCAATTCTCTTATATCCTGAATAACAGAACGCAAATCCTTTAAAATATCTTGAAATTGATTGTAAGGTATATCAAATTCAACGATTTTTCCCCCCTCAATCCGCACTGTCAGTTTCAATTTGATAGAATATTCTCGAACAGAAAACTCAAATCGATCCTCTTTAGCAATCTCCTTCACTTTAGCCACAATCGCCTGTTGTTTCAGTTTATTAATCTTTTCTCTTTTTAACAGACGCGCTTTTTTCTTTTTATATTCCTCTTTCAGTCTATCAATAAAAGTATAAATTTGCTCAATTTGATAAACCATCGCACAATAAGAATAGTGTTCTATGATCAGCTCATTGTTTTCATTAAATTTAATCGCAAAAGTATCACGATTAGAGAATCTCAATTCGTCATGAGATAGCTCAAAACGACACAATCTATCGGGATCATTATCCCGATGAGAATAATAAGTTGAAAGCGTAATCCCTGTTGTTTTTTCCAATTGAGACTTTATAGAAGCCATCAATTTTTTATGTTCAAAGGGCGCTTTCATCACAGGTATATCACCCGTAAAATGTTCCCGCAACGCTTTTGCAATGGTTCTGGAATGTAAAGACATTATAATAAATCAGAGATAAAAATGTGTAGGTAATCACTTTAACAACTTGCAATTATACGCTAACAAAACATATCAGACAATGGCCTTGACAAGGGTATAATTAAAATGTAAGGCAAAAAGATAGAACGCTGATTAACGCTGATTAAAATCAGCGAGAATCATGATCCGAAGCCGAATCAGCGTTCTATCAAATGACTGAAAAAAACGGCACACCACAATTCTTTCAAGCCTCAATCCTCAATCTCAATCCACAACGGCATCCCTCTATGGGTATCAACCGCCTTCAATAACTTTTGCCTCACATAAAAAGCCTCATTTTTCCGACAACGAATTTCCCAAATCCCCTTTTCATTTTTCGGATGCCCGCGCAAAAGCGTTTCTTGAACGGCCTGCGGCAATTCTCGATTAGGCCGAAAGCGTAAAGTGACAAATTCTTGCCATTCCCGGCTACCCGATGACGAAACCCACTCTTCATTCGCCTGTTCAACATAAACAATTCGAGATAAAACAAAATCCAAATGTCGCTGTTTCTCATGGCAGTAAGCATGTAAATGATAACGATTATCGGCAAAAACCAGATGATTAGGAGAAATGACACGCACTTGAATATCATCCGGTGCCACAGGCTGATATTCAATCAACACCGTTTTCTGATGACGTAAGGCCGCCAAAATCGGTTGAATCACTTGACGCGGCAACTTTGTACGTAACAAACGATCCACATTCGTTAATTCAATATCACTCCAATCCGTTTCATTTAAATAATGAGCGCGTAAATTTTGTCCCAATAAATAATCTAAAAACGCCATAGTCTCTTGACTAATGTAATGTGGCACAAAATCCTCTTCAGGTACATGGCGTTTAAGCGATTTATCATAGCGCATATGTCTTGGATATTGCTCACGATATACATTAAGAATATTTTGAGCCGTTTGGCGCGTCAACTGAAAAGTGTTCACCAAATCACTGGCTGCAATCCCATCTCCCCAATATAATTGTGTTTCAATATAGGCAAAACGAATTAAAGTATCAAATTTCATAGTATTTTATTTTTCCAGGATGTCTATCATAATATCACCAAAAATCATAAACTCTGTGGCACTCTGTGCTACTCTGTGTTGAAAAAAAATATTTCTTTAGCAATTTGATAACTGAAATTTATACTTTATCCCTTAATTTGTAAATTTTTTTACAGGTCAAAAAATCACTAGGTTGTTTTTTATATTTCATACCCCATATTTTGATTCTCACCCATTTTATTAATATAATAATTTAATAACAAAGGATACAAGGTGCTAAGAATACGAATCCAATCAGCCAAAAAGAAGGGCATACCTTATCAATATTTAGACATACTCCACGACGCTATAGTCAACGCATGGATTACGGCTGGCGCAACCTCAGAACAAATCACGGGCATGACTGCCCTCCCTTGGCATTTCGCCCCATTAGGCAAACAAAATAAACAAGGCAAAATGGTACACACCTTAATTGTCTCAACGCCGGATGCGACATTAGCACAATGTTTAGCATCGATAAATCCCAACGATATTTGTTATGCCCGTGCCAGCACGGTTGAAAAAGTGCATTTCGCAGACGCTGAGATCAAAATTGAAGTCGATCCCATATTGCCTAATCAAAATGCGCTAGGTGTTTTAATGCTTTCGCCCTTAGCCATTAGCGACAAAACAGCATCCAATAAAAAACGTTGGCACAAACAGCTTGAACAATGTGATTTAAGCGCGGCGATTAATCACCGTTTATCCCGTCTTGCGGGGCGTGAAGTCAAATTAGAAATCCAACCAGATAGCCTCTATCTGCGCTGTCATCCCGATCACTCAGTATTGGTGCCCATGAAACTGATGCGTAATGGCAAAACGGCCTTTGTCATTGGCATGAGTGCGCCCTTGGTATTGACGGGTAGTGATGACGATTTGCGCTTAGCGTGGTATGCCGGTATCGGCGAAAAAACACGTAATGGGTTTGGGTGTATTGGTTTAGCAGAACAGGGAGTGGGGCGATGATTGAAAAATCTTGGGCAGAAAAAGCAACCAGAATTGTTGAAGCCGTGTATAACGATTTTTTAAATCAAGTGATCAAAAAAGGCGTTCTTAATAACCGTTGCACCAGTGAAGATCAATATGGCAGGGAACTTTCCGACAAAGAAAAGAAACTGATCACAGACGGAAAAATGTATGATCCACGTCTTATACGCCTAATGTCTATCAGTGGTAAAGGCGGTTGGCATAAAGAGCCTGAAAAACAACAGCGTTATGCCAAGAATTATAACGTGACGCTTTTAGAACATCTGTTATCAGTCACTCGTGGTAGTCTCATGTTGGCTTCATTAGATTGGTTGAGCCGTAATCCTGAAATGGATGAGTCTTTGATAAGGCGTAAATTATCTGTTATGGCGGCCGTCGCTTTTATGCACGATATTGACAAAGACTTGTGTATTCCACGCATTACTGATGTGAGCACTGTCACAAATAAGCAAATCAAAGAACGTATGATACGTTATGGTATAGATACTTTTTTAAAAAGGGGTGATGTCAAATTAGAAGCTGATCAACTACTGTATCTCATTGATAAAGTCGAAGCCTTACAAGCTAATCGTCGTTTACCCAAGCTATTGCCACCGCTTATGTTTGATGGCACATTACCCCTTTATATCAGGCTTGCAGATAAATTGGAGGGTATTTGGTTAGATGATGATCCTCAAAAGAAAACAGAAGAAAAAGGATTTCTTGGCGTATTACATCGTTTGAAAACGGATAAAAGCAGCATTCGCAATGATTTTTTACATCATTTATTTGATGAATTAGAAACCGAATCGCCTATCATTGATGTATTTGATCCACATCATCCATTTTTGTTGGACGAATTACAACGGCGGCTTTCTAAATTTTGCAAAGATGAAACTGGCGCACCGCCCCTGTTTGAAATTCACCATGATGGGCGATTAGTCATGCTCATGTTGGCTAATCAACAACAATTAGCTTCGATGAAACAGGAGGCGATCAAAGATTTAGTGGCCAGTTTAGGCGATGAAGTTTTTCAGTTGAAGCTCAAGGTGAATACGCGCGGCGAGCCAGAATTATTAAATCGTCAACCGGGCTACCTTCAATTATCTCAATTTCTTTATGAACACAATTACGACAAAGATTTCCAAAAATTGTTTTTAATTAAGACAAGTTATCAAAAAGCCCTTCTTGAGCCATTGGATGCTTTATTAGATGACTTCGGTTTGAATCCCATTTTTCCAAACAAGACAACTGGAAAAACCACAACATTATACGCTTCATTGGAAAATCTGACGGAAAAAGCAAAACGTCACCTCAAAAAAGCGGCCCATGCCATTTTGTTACTCAATTTGTTATTAAGCGAAAGCAAACCCAGAGATGGTATACCTCATTACAATGACAGAGAAACCGCGTTTTTAGGCTGCATTCCAGAACAAACGCCTGATGATTGGATTATGGATATCCCAGATGGGCATTCTCGCCGCGTTTTAATTGCACTGTGGGCAATCACAATTGCAGCACATGACAAAAAAGTTGATAACGCCATTTGGGGTACACAAGGATTGCTTGAACGATGGTTTGAAGGCTCTGAATATTTCAACGGGTTTCGCCAATTTATCAAGGCAGAAGGTGATATCATTATTCAAGCCGTTGAACATTATCTTCAGCAACTTTTTTCAGGACAATACATTACAGTGCAAGATGAATCTGCACAAGGGCGTTGCCTATTTACCGATCAACCCGTTGATTTCAAAAAAAGACTGGAAGATAACATGGGTTTAAAAAAAGTGGGCATCAAAGCCAGTGCTTTTTCTGGACGCGATGCGCGTCCAGAATCCATAGACTTTGCCAAAGCGCATACCAATATTAGTCCCATTTCTTTAGCTGAATATCAACTTCGTGTCCAAATTCATAGTGGAAAGCACAATGCGGATAAAGTGCAAACGGTACGAGATTTGGATAATGCGGCCACTTTAATTTACTCGCCGGCCACCATGGGCTTATTTGGTGGCTTAGCCATGGATATTGATCAAGATATGCAAACCCTGTCTTTACGAGATTTAAGCGAATTTGAGATCAAATCCACCCATATTATTGGTATAGAACATTACACAGCGCGTTATCGCATTACTCGTTTTGAATATTTACCCGGCAAAATGGCAGAGCAAGTGAACCAACTTCACCAGTTTTTAAAAGCAACACAACGCTTGGGTCGTCCTATTCATATCTTTCGGGGTTTACCCACCGCGAACCGTGCTTTTTTCTACTATGATGCGATGCCTTCATTATTAGCCGAATTGTTAAGTGATGGCACAGGCAATAAAAATGAATTGCGTTTAGAACAAATCCCAGCGGCCATTCGACGTTTAGAACTGGCAAAATGCTTATTAGAAACTTGGGGTTATGGTTATAACGCGCTACAACTGTATGCCAATCCCAAAACCCGTTTTCGAAGCATTTGTTTTGCGTGGTGCGGCTTTTATGAAAAACAAGGCTGGATTGCTAACCGTTTAGCCTTGGAATACCAAAGTTATTTTAAAGAAGGAGAACTGAAAATGACGGCTAATGTCACAGAAAAAGATGGTGTGATGGTTAAATTAGGGCGAGTAGCTGCCAAAATACAGGCCTACCCACATAAAGGTTTTCAAGCCAGCAAGACTGAACAAACGATGGTATTCGATCAGTGTTTTGCCGTATTGAGCGAGGGATTGAGAATACCCAAATCTCAAATAGACAGACTCTCTTTGATCAATGGCATTGCAGAACGCTTGGAAATCATGCTGGCTCGCCGACACAATGTACTCGCATCTAATGAACATCGTCCCCAGATGACTTTTCAAGAAGCTTGTGTCGAAGTATCCACCCTTTTTGTCGATCAATTTTGGATTGAAGTGATGGGAAGACGTTATCCCAGCCAAGACAATATGCGCTTTTTAAAAAGCGTCTATCGCATGTCTTTTATGCGTCGTTCCAAAAAGACTGATAATGCAGAGACTCAGGACTAGCAGCTCAACACCATGCGTTATGAATAGAACTCAACTGGAACATATTATAAGAGCAGCAGGTGATATTGCTAATGTTAAGGAGATAATCGTTCTGGGTAGCCAAGCCATTCTTGGACAGTTTCCAAAGCTATCCCAACCTCTTTTGCACATAAAAGAGGTAGAAATTTCAGTTCGTCAACAAAGCCAACAAACATTATGTATGTCTTGTGAAGCTGATGTTATGATCCTTGGAGATGAGGAAAAAGCTGAACTCATCGAAGCGGTTATTGGTGAATTATCTCCTTTCCATGAAACCTTTGGCTATTATGCACAAACCGTTGATGAAACGACTGCAATGTTACCCAATGGATGGCAAGAACGTTTAATCCCTATTTGCAACGAAAATACCAATGGTATTACCGGATATTGTTTAGAAATTCATGATCTCATCATTTCTAAATTAAATGCAGGAAGAGAAAAAGACTTTTATTTTTTTAAAGCGGCTATTAATCTTCATATCTTATCAGAAGAGATATTAATAAATCGTTTAAATAACACCCCTCTTCCTGCAAATAGCAAAACAAGACTCAAACATATCATTGAAAGGTTTTTACAATGAATAGGCAACAACGATCTAATCAAAGATCGCTGGCATTACACCGAGCAATTGCTGATAAATTAAGGCAACATCCTGAACTTTGGCGTATTTCCCAAAATAATATCAAGCGTTGGAAAGAAAAAATGGGCGGCTTACCTCCGGCCTTGTTAGAATGGGAATATCTCTTAAAAAATAGATCAAAGCGCCAAATTTTAACCTTACTTGAAAATAGTCAGGAAGAAGCGATTCGTCTGCGTTCTTCAAGCCCATTTGCTGGGATTTTGACTCAAGAAGAAAGAATGAAGATTTTTAAGATTTTCCAAACAACTCATGTCAATGAAACACGCATTTAAAGGAAAACACAATGCAACGATTTAAAGCATTTTTAGGTGATATCGATCACCTTTGGAAAAAAACAGCGGGTAGTGATAAAGAATATGTTCACCCCCGGCTAAAAAACTTGGGCAATATCAGTATTGTATTGATTCGTGAAGCCATCGCGCCTGTGGTATTTAAGAACTTTGAACAGGAAATCACTGATATCGAAATCACCCTTGGCAGTGATCCGCATGTTCGCGCCGTGCCGAATAAATTTAAGTACCCTGAACGAGGGCGCGGCTTACAAATTCTACGTGCGCTTAAAGCGGGTGGCGATTTTCCACAAAACAAAACCGTTTTAGCCGGTAACCCCTCCAAAGTATTTGATTTAAATAGTTTTGTTTTCGGGGATTCCGTGCAAAAACCCAAAGTCTTACCCATCAAAGCCGCAGTCAATTACTCTGATGCTTTGAGTGTCTTGCCAAAATATCAATGTGTCGAGGAAACCGATCATGTTCGTAGTAATGAAACGGGCACATTGTGGGATGAAGAAAAGCAAGAGAATAGCTCTAATTTATTCAAACGGCATTTCATTAAACCCGGTACGTTAATGGTACAAGTGCTATCAACTCGTCACTGTTTATTACCCCAAATCGGTTTAGATCATTTACTGCTTTGTCTTGGCTTAGGGGGCACTTACGGCGGCCAAACCTCGGTAACGGGCATCAATATTCGGACGCATATCGTAGGCATTTATGGCGATATATTTGAACAAGCCATCACTTCACCCTATTGCCTTGTACAAGAAATCGTGAACTCGGATCAGGATAATCAAAAATTATCCTGCGATCTTGAAGCACTCACGGCATATCTACATGATGAGCATCTAAGCCCAGCACACCAATTGTCAATGAATGCAAAAGAAACGGGCGCTTACCTACAACAACTGATGGATCGTTTTGAACAAGACAACGATGCCTTAGCAGCAGAATATCAAGCCGCGAGAAAGCAAATTGGGACTTTTTTTGATGAGTGGTTTGGCATAACGCCAGAAACAAAAGGTAAAAAGGGCCGGGCTAAGAAAACTGAAACAAAATCGCAAGAAATGCCTGAAAAAAATGAGTGATAAAGGAAGGATGGTGATAACAAAAGTTTGCCCCGACATGGCGGGCGAACTTGCGTGTTCACCCTTTCAAATAACCCCATTATTTCTTGTGTTTCCAATATTACAATCAGCAGTTATTGACAGGGATTTTTCCAAATCCCTAAACGAATGGTTCCCTGATTGATTTGAACGACTCTCATCATTTTAAAGTGAATCAACTATGGACTCACAAGCTATCACTATCACTTTGCCACCACCTATTTATAGTCAAGTCAAGCAACAATCACAATTGATGCGACGTTCAATTGCAGAAGAATTACTAGCGGTTGTCATTGACTATTCACAAAAAGACACTTTAGATAAAGATATTGAGTCGGCATTATCTCAACTTGATTTCTTGAGTGTTCAAGAACTTTGGCAAGCGGCTCAAATGACTGTTTCACAAGAACAGTCTGATGACATGCAACAATTGCTTGAAAAACAACAACGTGAAGGCCTAACAGGCGTGGAAAATCAGCAAGCACAACTGTTATCACATTTTTTTAATCGCGTGATGCTAATACGTGCTAAAGCAGCCTCTTTATTAAAAAAACACGGCTATAACATTTCTTCCCTCATCAAAAATACAGACAATGAGGGCGCATTTCTATTTTCCCGCTTCAATGTGAATAACCCTATTTAGGCTCACGCAGAGCCGCAGAGGTGTATAGCTGCTATAGTTCCAAAAACAGGTACAACGTTTCGTCTTTTTCATCCTAACTAAGGATAGTACACACTTTGACTCCGGTGAGGCTCTCATCGTTATACATAAATCAAAAATAAATCAAAATGTAGGGTGGGTAACGGGTTTTTGTTGCCCACCATCTAAGCTTAAGGGGCCGGCTACAAATCTCATTAAAATATCGGGGCAGGCAAAAAAATACAAAGCCGGCCCCCTACAAATCTTTATTTAAATTAAGGGGCAGGCAACAAAAACACGTTACCGGCCCCTACAAATCTTATTGAAATCAAATACTTAAAGACTTGTGTATAACGATGAGGGTGAGGCTAGGGATGCTTGTGCGTAATACGAAAATAATCATCATGAATCAAATTAAAATCGGCATCACTGCTGAAACTTTAACACCATTTTGCTATCACAGCTTAATGGTACAAAATGGCACGGCCACTCTCCCCGAATTAATTGGAGATAGAGCCATCGCTTTTGGTTTGGCCGCAACTTTAGGCATGTTGTCATCCAGTGTTGTTTTACCTAAAAAGGATTATCGTAGCCACTTAAAAGCCATGCCTTATCGTACTTCTGTTTTCACCATTGCCACCGAATTCAACCAACCCAGATTATTACCCCCACTGGTTCGACGGCTCAATCTGGATGAAGAAGGGGGATATCCGCCAAAACATATCGCAAGCGGCATCGGTAATTTAAGAACCTTCTTTCAAACTCAAGAAGTGCCCCATGGGCAAAAGTTTAAAGGGGCCCTTTTTGGATTTGATCCCTTTCAAGAAACCGGCAAAAATGAATTAGTCATTCGGATAGGTTTACACCGCAATGGTATGGTATTGCTCAAACGATCAGATTCCATTTCGCAAGTTTATCTCAATGCCGCCACTGCCGCATTATTTAACCAAACATTACCCGTTAATCGCTACTGCTTACATAGCTTACAAATCACCCCAGGATATTCATTAACAGAAGCATGGCAGGAGGTGAGCCAATGGGATTGATCATTCAACGTCATGGCGTGCCTTCTGATCCCAAGACGAAATTATCTCCCTTGCAAACCGCATTATTGCATTCTCCAGAAAAAGTTCGCATCGCAAACGCGCCAACGGGTGCCGGAAAAAGCTATGTTTTTCAACGGGCTATGATCGATAAGGGTGACCGGATTTTGTTTATTGTACCCACGCGCAGTTTAGCGCAAAATCTGAAATTTAGCTTGCTCACGGCTTTAATAAAAGAAGCCAAATGGGATCAAACCAAGGCGAATAATAAAGTCAAGATTTGGAGTTCTGATACAACAGAACAGCTTAAAAAAGCCGGTAAAATCGGAAAAGGGAAAATCAGTATCACAGGCTTTCGGATTCGAGAAATTTATGAACTTGATGACACACGAGAAGGCGGAGAAATGATTTTTGCAACACCCGAAGTCGTCAGCGGTATTCTGTTACGAGGCTCATTTTTAAATGCCGGCCAATCCGATGCCGGAGTCATTGATTTATTATGCCAATTTGATCATATCGTGTTTGACGAATTTCATACAATTGAAGCGCGTGGATTTGGCATGGCCGCCGTCTTAGCCAAGCTGGCAGCCGTCTTAGTAGATCGTTGTCGCGCCAAAATCAGTTTTTTATCCGCAACCGCTTTAGATATAAAACCCACACTTCTTGATTTAGGGGTACCTGAAGAACAGATTAAGCCATTAGAAGAAACCATCACTTATGACTGTGCCGATTCAGATCGGCCGATTCATGGCAACGTTGAACTGCTTTTTGAACAAACCGAACGGTTAGTTGATTTAATCGCCGAACACGCGAATGAGATTCGAGCAGAAATCGAGTCTGGGCATTTAGTCGTCGTGATTTACAATAAATTAGCCGACTTACAACGCCAATCCAAAGAAATAGCCACATTCTTAGAAACGCTCGGCATTAAGAAAAATAAACGTTTATTAATCAACAGCATTGATGGAAGCCGTCGCGGTGAGGCAGAATTTAAAGTAGATTTTCAATTCGGTTCCGATAAAAATCCAAATGATTTTGACGTCTTAATTGCCACCTCTAGCGTTGAAATGGGAGTCACCTTTAAAACACGATTATTGTTTATGGAACCCGGATTTGAACCCCTGAATTTTTTGCAACGCTATGGGCGAGTAGCGCGTGGTAATCTGGACGGTAAAGTCTTTGTACGCTTGGATGACTGGTTATTTGGAAAAATGCCCTGGCTACGGCAATTACATAAATGGGCAAAACAAAATGAGGGTAAAACCTTGACTATCAAGGAGTTATCCGAAAAATTACGACACACTGTCGTTGAATGGTTTGAACCACAAGCTGAAGAAGTGCCTAGTTTTTTTGGACATTTACCAAACCGTGCCAAATATACCGCCGGGCTTTATTGGCATTTATTACATCAACAGAAAAGCAATAACCAATACGTCAAACAATTTCTGTTAGATAACTTTCCTAAACAGGCGCAATACATTAGAACTTTACTGAAAACCGTCCGTAAAATGGCAGAAAAGCCAGAATTCCGAGAATCGGTGACTCACTGGTGTGATGAGTTTGAAAACGAAGCCAAAATTTTACGACAAATCGGAAGACGCATTAAAATCGTCGAACAAAACGGCAATACCTTAACCGTAGACGAACATTTTTTACAACGTGAAGCGGCCAATGTGTTAGAAACGGGGTTCTTATTGTTGAATGAAGAGGGGCATTCAGAACTACATATTAACGGAGATTTTCATTTAGACGATGTCAGCCGTTATGTGCCTAAACAAAAATACGTCATCTTTCCGCATAAACCGCATGGCATCACTTTAGATGATGATAACGAATTAGTCAAAAAGTGGTGTGATTGTTTAACGAATCCAAGAGAAAGCTATATTTGGAAAGGATATGAAGACGCTATAGAAGCCGCTAAAAAGTTAGTTAATCTAACAGGTTTAGTTGTCACCGGCCAACAAACTGAAGAAATCGAAATGGCGGTTTCAAGTGGCACGTAGTACAGCTAATTACTGGGATAAACGAATTTTTCAAAGCAACCCCAGGTTGCCACCTGGGGCTATGATCTCGCTACGCTCGTTACTGCGTGTCATATTCAACCCCTTCGGGGCCTTAGCGTTTTAAGTTTTTTATGATCAATTTTGCACATAATGCTTGTGGGAAACTAAAAGTTAAAATTGTGCCCGCGTGCAGTATATATACTTAAAGTCAAAATCAACTTCAGAAATTAATTCGTTTATCCCAGTAATTAGTTGTACTTAACTTGAACAAGAAGTGATTGTCAAATGGAAAATGTAGAATAATATCGCGCTTATATCGAATAAGTGCTCAGAGAATTTGCAGTAGATTAATTGAATACGATACAAAACCTTTGTTGGGACAATCCCTTGTGGTTGCCCCATCAACAATCAATAAGGAACCCTGATTATGAAAAAAGTCGCGTCATTACGTTATGGAGTCGTTTTTAAAAAGGCATTTTGTGTGCCTGAAATTTTTACGGCCTTCGTCCGTGATTTTCTGAATATTGAACTCAAAATTGATCACGTTGAGACTGAAAAGTCTTTTTTTCAACCGGTGGGGCGCGTATTATCTCGCTTTGATCTGTTTGCCGAAGATCAAGAAAATCGTATTATTGTCGATATTCAACATGTTCGCTATCCTGATCACTATGATCGTTTTCTGTATTATCACTGTGCCGCTTTATTAGAACAGATTACAGATGCCTATAGTTATCATCCCGACTTAAAAGTGTTTACACTGGTTGTACTCACATCTGGGGATCGACATCAAAAAGATGTGAGCGTCATAGATTTTGATCCCAAGGATTTGGAAGGCAATCCGTTAAACGAAATCCCACACAAAATCCTGTATATCTGCCCCAAGTACCTGAATGACAAGACACCAGCGGCCTACCGAGAATGGATGTTAGCGATTCAAGATACCTTAGATGAACAGGTTGAAGAAAACGATTACACCGTGCCAGAAGTGCGTAAAGTTTTTGATTTGATTGAGAAAGATTTGATTTCTCCGGCAGAACGGGCCCGCATGTTTGACGAATATGGGGAAGAGCAAGTCAAGCAAGAACATTTTGTAAAAGGGGTGACTAAAGGCATAGAAAAAGCGAAACTGGACATAGCAAAGGAAATGCTACAACAAGGCATGGCGATCAGTATGGTTAGTCAAATCACCAAATTATCTGAAGAAGCGATTACCCATTTGAAAAATGCACTCCAAAAAAACGCAAAATAAATTTTGCACTCCAAAAAAACGCAAAATAAATTTTGCACTCCAAGGAAACGCAAAATAAATTTTGCACTCCAAGGAAACGCAAAATAAATTTTGCACTCCAAAAAAACGCAAAATAAATTTTGCACTCCAAGGAAACGCAAAATAAATTTTGCACTCCAAGGAAACGCAAAATAAATTTTGCACTCCAAGGAAACGCAAAATAAATTTTGCACTCCAAGAAAACGCAAAATAAATTTTGCACTCCAAAAAAACGCAAAATAAATTTTGCCGTGGCGCGATTGGAGTGCAAAATTTATTTTGCCGTGGCGCGATTGGAGTGCAAAATAAATTTTGCCGTGGCGCAATTGGAGTGCAAAATTTATTTTGCCGTGGCGCGATTGGAGTGCAAAATTTATTTTGCCGTGGCGCGATTGGAGTGCAAAATTTATTTTGCCGTTGCGCGGTTGGAGTGCAA
>Ga0233403_10000210_pt1 | contig 27228 bp, 24 predicted proteins | sample Na_oxic_1_MG_FD_179866 | JGI IMG/M metagenome (GOLD analysis project Ga0233403, IMG submission 179866) | Seawater microbial communities from Saanich Inlet, British Columbia, Canada - Na_oxic_1_MG | ecosystem: Environmental > Aquatic > Marine > Inlet | place: Canada: British Columbia | collected...
TTACAGCGAAAACAGCGCACCCCTCGTCGGCCATGCTGCAAAACAGTTTGCGAATACCGATCCCCTGAATACCATCGCTTCCGTTAAACGCATCATGGGGCGAGGCTTGAAAGATGTGAAAACCACAGGCACACGTTTACCCTATCATTTTATCGAAAATGAAGGCCAAGGGATGCCAATGATTCGCACAGTAGCGGGTGATAAAAGTCCGGTACAGGTTTCAGCGGACATCCTGAATGCCCTGAAAAAACGAGCAGAAGACACCTTGGGCGGAAAATTATCAGGTGTCGTGATTACCGTACCCGCTTATTTTGATGACGCGCAACGCCAAGCGACGAAAGATGCGGCCACCTTAGCGGGCCTCAATGTACTCCGTTTATTAAATGAACCTACCGCGGCCGCGGTAGCTTATGGTTTAGATAAAGGAGCAGAAGGCGTTCATGCCATTTATGATTTAGGCGGCGGCACCTTTGATATTTCCATTTTGCGTTTGCATCATGGTGTCTTTGAAGTCATGGCAACCGCTGGCGATTCTGCCTTAGGCGGCGATGATCTGGATCGCGTGATCGCGCAATGGATCATGCAGCAAGCCAATATTGCCGATGATGCCGAACATCATCATATTCGGGAATTGCTAGATGTTGCACGTACTGCTAAAGAAAGCTTAACCCTTCAAGAAACAGCACATTTAAATATTCAATTGGATGACGGTATTCAATGGCAAGGGGAATTAACGCATGAACAAATGAATGAACTGATCGATCCGTTTATTCAAAAAACCCTGCCCCCCTGTCGTCGCGCATTGCGTGATGCCGGTTTAACCGTTGAAGAGATCAGCGAAATCGTCATGGTAGGCGGCACCACGCGGATGCCGCGTGTACGTGAAAAAGTGGGGGCATTTTTCAAACGGCCACCCCATGTTGATATTGATCCGGATAAAGTAGTCGCAATCGGGGCCGCTATTCAGGCCGATATTCTAGCCGGTAACAAGCCAGATGATGACATGCTCCTGCTAGACGTGATTCCGTTATCACTGGGCATTGAAACCATGGGCGGTTTAGTCGAGAAAATCATTCCGCGTAATACCACCATTCCAGTCGCCCGCGCCCAAGACTTTACCAGCTTTAAAGATGGACAAACAGCGATAGCGATTCATGTCATGCAAGGGGAACGTGAATTAGTGCTTGATTGCCGCTCACTGGCCCGTTTTGAACTGCGCGGCATTCCGCCCATGGTGGCCGGCGCGGCACGAATTCGTGTGAATTTTCAAGTGGATGCCGATGGTTTATTAAGTGTCGCAGCGACAGAAGAAACCACTGGCGTACACAGCGAAATTATTGTTAAACCGTCTTACGGCTTACAGGATAGCGATATTGAACGCATGTTAAAAGATTCACTAGAACATGCTCAAGAAGATGTCGCAACGCGCACATTACGCGAACAACAAGTAGAAGCGGATCGGGTTATCAATGCACTACGTGCCGCCCTCAAAGCTGATGGACATTTCCTACTGAAACAGCAGGAATTTTTAGAGATCAATGCGGCCCTTGATGACTTATTAAGAGTCAAAGAAGGTAGTGATATCCATGCCATTAAAAAAGCGATTGAACACTTAGAAGAGATCACACAATCTTATGCCCAACGTCGGATGGATTCAGCGATTCATCGCGCCATGAAAGGGCATAGTGTTGATGAATTTACGGAGAAAAACTGATTATGCCAAAATTGACTTTTTTACCCCATGAAGAAATTTGTCCAGAAGGGGCACTGATTGAAGTAGAAAAGGGCACCAGTATTTGTGATGCGGCTTTAGAAAATGGCATTGAACTAGAACATGCCTGTGATCAACAAGGGGCTTGTACAACCTGTCATGTCATTATTCGCGAAGGCTTTGATTCTTTAGAAGAAGCTGAGGAATTAGAAGAAGATTTATTAGATATGGCATGGGGATTAGAAGCCGAATCGCGATTGAGTTGTCAAGCCAAAGTGGCTGATGAAGATTTGGTTATAGAAATTCCCCGTTATACGATTAATTTGGCGAGAGAGCATCATTAAAGGAGGCCCATCATGGTTTTAAAATGGATCGATACACAAGACATCGCTATTGAATTGTACGAAAAATTTCCTGACATTGATCCAAAGTCAATCAGTTTTCCTGATTTGCATCGTTGGGTTTGCGAATTGGAATACTTTGAAGATGATCCCAAGCGCAGTGGCGAAAAAATTCTGGAAGCCATTCAACAAGCTTGGATTGAAGAAACATAAATTCTCTCTTGGGTGAGGCTTACCACCTATCAGTTTGCCCCAACGTTTTTTTTCACCATTTTTTTTCAACACAGAGAACACAGAGTATCACAGAGTACCACAGAGAATAAGTCATTTTTTAATTATATATATGTCGTGATCAGATTGATGTTGAACAGGCCATTAATATTAATCAGCGTAAATCATGACAATCAGTACATGAGGCGTTCGTTTAGTACAGCGAATTACGTGGATAAGCGAATTGAATCGTAGAGAGTTCTTAATGATTTTGCAAAAATTGTAGTAATCAGATTGATGTGAAACATGATTAAACGATATCAGCGAAAATCATGACAATCAGTATTTCACGCTAAAGTTTTAGCGCGCTAAAACTTTAGCGTGAACCGAAGGTCAGCGAAGCTAAATATCAGCGTTCTATCACTTTTTTAGATTCATTCAAAGCCTTTGCAGAAATAGGCCCGGAGATTAATTCGTTTATCCCCGTAATTCGCTGTACTACAACACCCTGTGGAATACGGATGAAGATCGAGACGCACGGCAGTGCGTCTCTACACGAAACCACTTCGCGAACGGCAAAACCATGAACACCCTACAACGCCCCCTACATTTCCTTAAACTGATCAGTCTAGTCACACTACTCGCTTTTTTAATAAACGGCTGCTTTGCACCTGCTATTGTTGCTGACAGATCAGGCTGTCAATTAGTGAGCAAAAAACTAGAATTGGTACACTTTGAAGAAGGCAGTGAGGTTCTTATGCAAATCGCTTCTTCGTCAGATTGTCATAACGCAGAATGCCTACTGTTTATTCTGATAGGCGTACCCGTTATCTCAGCCACCTCATTCATCGTTTCTGGCAGTATAGTCGTTATTGGCAATACCCTTCACTGGATAGAAAAACAAGGAAAATGTGACGACAGTGGCACGCAAACGATCATCAATAGTATGATAAATGCCATGAAAGCCCTTGGCGGCAAAACGATTCAAACAGCCAGTGAATTCATGTCTTGGTTGACACAACAATGAGAATAATATCAATGGGATTAGGTGATGTGTTGTTTGAACCATTCTGAATGCAAAGGATCGTTTTTAGATTTTTGTGTTGCCTATCACTCATCATCTATTATTGCTTGCTTCCTTTCAAGGTTCACCAAAAGGGTTGAATAATTGAATATCACAGCCTTCAAAATCCCGCGTATTGCGTGTTACCAATACCAGATTGTGCTTCAGGGCAGTTGCCCCAATCAATAAATCCGCTTGTGAACGAGTAATCCCTTGTTTGCGAAATTGTCCCTGCCAAATCGCACATTGTTTCGCGATATCGGTTGTCACCGGTAAAATTTCACAACGGAATTGGAGAAAGTTCTCAAACCAAGCCCATTTTTTTTGAGCGTCTTTGTAGGTTAAACCATAGTAGATTTCTTCAACGCTAACCACACTCAAAAAAACCAAGTTTTGTTTATCAATCAATTCTCTAACTTGTAAGTTTGGCTTACGTTTCATGGCTTCACTGACGGCATTGCTATCAAACAAAAAACTCATCTTGGCTCTCCAAAAGTGGGTTAGGGCGATCTTTACGCGGTGGAAGTTCAATATCTGGCTCAAGCCTATTAATTTTATCTAAATCCGCCCAAAGTTCAGCCATTGTTGGTTTAGGGCGATCTGAACTTGATTCCACTTTTGGTTCATCAAATGGTTGTATGACAATTTGTACTTGAACCTGATCCGGTAAATCAAGCGGTGCAATAGGCCGAAAAATGCCATTTTCATAGATGGCAGTGATTGGATTATTCATGGTGATGACTCCTTATCGTCTGTGTCTGTGAAACAACTTGATAGAACGCTGATTGTACTGATTGTCATGATTTACGCTGATTAAATCAATCATTTCAAAAGCAATCTGATCACTACAACATTTGAAAATCAATAAAATACCACAAATAACTGAAACAATGAATCTATTCTATATGATAACTGATAACTGATAACTGATAACTGATAACTGATAACTGATTGAAACATTTGAACAACGTTATATAATAATAAGCAGTTATTAATAATAATAGGCATATTCATGCCACTTTATGTTGTGGATAAAATTACATGCAAGCACTTTCTGAATTAATTAATCAAGCTCAACAAGATATTCATAATACGCCCGATTTAGAAGCCCTTGAACAGTTGCGTGTTCATTTTTTGGGTAAAAAGGGTGTACTCACTGAACAACTTAAACAACTCGGTAAATTGCCCCCTGAACAGCGCCCTGAAGCGGGCAAAACCATTAATGAGGCCAAAAAAACGCTGACTCAAGCCATTGAAACGCGCAGTCAAATTTTGCAAGCGGCTAAGTTAGAAGCGCAACTCGCGCAGGAGCGTATTGATGTCACTTTGCCAGGGCGTGGGCAACCCAAAGGGGGGTTACACCCTGTCACACAAACTTTGCAACGGATTGAAAATCTATTTGCACAAATCGGCTTTAGTATTGAAGAAGGCCCTGAAATTGAAGATGATTATCATAATTTTGAGGCCTTAAATATTCCAGCCCATCATCCTGCACGGGCAATGCACGATACTTTTTATTTTGACGCGCATACGCTTTTGCGAACGCATACCTCGCCGGTGCAAATTCGTGTCATGAAAGAGCGACAACCGCCGCTCAAAATTATCGCGCCAGGGCGCGTGTATCGTTGCGATTCCGATTTAACCCATACCCCTATGTTTCACCAAGTTGAAGGCTTGATGGTGGATACGGATGTCAGCCTCGCTGATCTCAGAGGCATTTTAGACGATTTTCTCAAGCAATTTTTTGAACGCGATTTGCAAGTGCGCCTTCGCCCCTCCTATTTTCCGTTTACCGAACCATCGGCCGAAGTCGATGTGCAATGTGTCGCCTGTAATGGTGTAGGTTGTCGCGTCTGCCAACAAACGGGTTGGCTTGAAGTACTCGGCTGTGGCATGGTACATCCGAATGTCTTTACCAATGTCGGGATTGATAATGAACAATACACCGGTTTTGCTTTTGGTATGGGCGTTGAGCGTTTAGCGATGTTATATTATGGTATAAACGATTTACGCTTGTTTTTTGAAAACGATTTACGGTTTTTGCGTCAATTTAATTGATGAGTTCTAAGTTGTCACATACAAATGCTTGATTGGAGTGCAAAATAAATTTTGCAAACGCTTGGAGTGCAAAATTTATTTTGCAAATGGAGTGCAAAATTTATTTTGCAAACGCTTAATTTTTTGCAAATGGAGTGCAAAATTTATTTTGCAAATGCTTAATTTTCGTTCCAAATATGACAATCAGGGCAATCAGCGTACTATCAAATTTTTGTTCGTACTGTTTAACATTCTATTGCTCACTACAATATTTCATAAAATTATGCTATATAAAATACTATCCCTTTTATTCACTTTCGCATGGCTATCAGGATGTGCCTCAACGAGTGAAGTCGTTCGCGATAAGCCGGGAGACATTTTTGAAGGCAAGGATGCTAAAGAAGTGGTTAAACAAGCTAGAGATTACCATGACAAAGGGGAATTTGAAACGGCGATCCTTGGCTATCAAAAATCCGCAGATGAAGGCGTTGCAGTCGCGCAAAACAATTTAGGCGTGATGTATTATGAAGGCAAAGGGGTGACTCAAGATTTGACTCAAGCCATGAACTGGTTTCGCAAAGCGGCAGAGCAAGGCTTGGTAGACGCGCAATTTAACCTCGCGCAAATGTATCATGCTGGCAAAGGGATTGAGCAGGATATTGAGCAAGCGGCGCAATGGTATCGCAAAGCGGCTGAACAAGGCGATATTAAAGCCTTATCTCATTTAGGTGAGAGCGGTGAGAATTATCTGGCAAGTCAACAAGCCTTTTTTGAAGTCAAGCAAAAGATTCAAGAAGAGGCTGACAACGGTGATGTTAAAGCGCAAACTACCCTCGGCCATTTATATTATCACGGTAACGGTGTCATACCAGATTTTACAACAGCAATGCAATGGTTTCAAAAAGCGGCCGATCAAAACGATGCTCAGGCGCAATATTATTTAGGATTGATGTATTATAAAGGCGAAGGGATTTTTCAAGATTATCCCCAAGCAGGGCACTGGTTTCGCAAAGCGGCTAAACAAGATTATCCGCCCGCGCAAAGTGGGTTAGGGCAAATCTATTATGAAGGTAAAGGAGTTGAACAACATTTTGAAGAAGCGATTTATTGGACGCGCAAAGCGGCGGAACTCGGATTGTCAGATGCACAAAACAACCTTGGCATGATGTATTATAAAGGAGAAGGCGTACCAAAAGATTTATCGGTAGCCTATCAATGGGTTGCCTTGGCAGCGGAGCAAGGGAATACTGACGCGATTCAGGGCCGTAACTTTTTGGTAAAAGAGTTATCAGTTGAGGAACTGGCAAAAGGGGAACGTTTAATGCGTGAATGGGCGTTAAAACACCCTAATTCAGTTATCAGTTATTAATTAATCCCTGTAGGGTGGGTAACGTCTTTTTGTTGCCCACCAATTAAACGTAGGGTGGGTAACGTCTTTTTGTTGCCCACCATAAATCAAAAAAGGAGTCATGATGAACTTGAACTTAAAAACTAACAAATTGTTTTCATTAGGATTAATGTGTGGATGTGTTATCGCATCATCACCTATCAAAGCGGGTGAAGCTCAACCTGTTTTAAACCCCTGTTTGGATGCCTACACTCAAAAAGAGTTTAAGCAAGCTAAACAGTGTTATGACAAAGCCGCAGAACTGGGTTCAGCAGAAGCCCAGTATTACTTGGGACAGATGTATGATCGGGATCAAGGCGTTTCTCAAGACTTTATCACGGCCGTGTCGTGGTACCGCAAAGCGGCTGATCAAAATCATGCCGGGGCCCAAAATCAGTTGGGTGTCATGTACCGTGATGGTAAAGGTGTTCATCCCGATTTGGCTGAAGCGGTAAAATGGATTCAAAAAGCGGCCGATCAAGGATTGGCTAAAGCGCAGTTTAATTTAGGGATGTTATATCTTTATGGGCAAGGCGTTTCCCATGATATGACGCAAGTTGAACACTGGCTTGGAAAGGCCGCATCACAAGGATTGGTTCAAGGACAATACCATCTCTGGCTTCTGTACCGCGAAGGTTCAGGAACCAAGGATTTTGTTCAACTGGCTAAATGGGTTCACCAAACTGCTGAAAAGGGCAATGTTGGGGCCCAAAGTTTCTTAGCCTTGATGTACTATCAAGGTGATGGCGTTAAGCAGGAATTCGTGCAAGCGGCACACTGGTATCAAAAAGCGGCTGAACAAGGCGACATGTACTCACAGTACAATCTTGCCCAAATGTACCATCAAGGTAAAGGGGTTAAGAAAACGCCTAAACAGGCAGCGAACTGGTATAAAAAGGCGGCCGATCAAGGCTTGACAGAAGCCCAATATCAACTGGGACAAATGTATGCCAAAGGTGAAGGGGTAGCCAAAGCGGTTTATTCCTCAATGGCCTTATTGTCACAGGCGGCAAAACAGAAACATGAAGGGGCTATCGCTGAACTCAATCAGATGTTGAGTCAGATGTCTCTGACTGAATTAACAGAAGCGGCCTTAAAAGAGATTCCAGAAGCCTATCATCAACTTGGCTTACGCCATGAAACCGGTAAAGGGGTGACAGCAGATAAAAAGAAAGCCCTGATGTTTTATGCCTTCTCTGCGAAACTCGGTTATCAACCCGCTATGGCAAAACGTGATGAAATAACCGAACAATTACCCATCAAAGAACGCTTTGAAATTGATCGTCTAGCAAAGGAATGGCTTAAACAGCATTAATATCTCCACTCTTATCGTATGGGTAACAGGCTTTTGTTGCCCACCATTCCTGTAGGGTGGGTAACGTGTTTTGTTGTCCACCAATATTGATAGAACGCCTCATGCACTGATTGTCCTGATCAGCGCAGATTTTTTTAATCCGTCCAGATTTTAATCAGTGTTAATCAGGGCAATCAGTCAAATCAGCGTTCTATCCTAATTCAATAGAACGCAGATTATGGCCTGATTAAACTATCCGTTCATTGCGTTAATCCGCTGTACTAGACTCAATAGATAATAACCGATTGATTTTACTCAATAATCGAAGCAATTCTATTGGTCTAGTATCAACATCATCACAACCCGCTTTGATCGCTTTTTCTTTGTCCGATGTCATTGTATGAATTAACGCAATAATAGGAATGTTTCGGGTTGTTTCTGAGGTTTTGATCTCGAAAATGGCCGTTTCGCCATCTTTAACCGGTAAATTCATATTCATTAAAATCAAATCAGGCGCTTCACTATGAGCCATTTCTACCGCTTGTCCACCATCGTAAGCACGTACAACGTCAAATCCTTTTCGTTTCAAGCGTCTTTCTAGCATATCGCTACCAAAATCATTATCTTCAACCCATAAAAGTTTATTCATGTTAAGCTCCTTTTGAGTTATTGGAGTAGTCACGATGAGAGGAAAAATCTATCTGTGTCATTTCCAAATTTGAGTTCCTTCGCGATTATTCCATTTCAAGTTGAGTAATGGTTTTCGCATCAAGCCCAGTTATTTCAGCAATGGTTTCCGCATCAAAGCCCTTAGCTAACATTTTTTGGGCATTTTCCAAATTGGCTTCTTTATGACCATCAGCTTTGGCCCGTCTTTCTACCAATTTGCGGGTTTCTTCGGTGGCTGCCGCAACTTTCGCGACTCTTCTCTCTTCTGGAGTGAGATTATCGCTTTCGATTAATTTGACCGCTTTTTTAATCGCTCTCTTCTTGAGGTTTATTTTGGGATTATCTGGATTATTTATGGATTCCAAAATTAAATTAAACCAATCCCTGATAGAGTGTGGGGTTTTTGCAGTTTTAAAATTCGGATTAAGGAAAATCAGTTGATGGCCGTAAAAATTGACGACATTTCCATCTCTATCACGCGGATTAACATCGGAAATGAGTATATCGTTTTTGACTGTCTCGCCATCTTTATCTTCTATGGCAGTTGGTGCCATTAAAACCACAATGGTATAAATTGTGGGTTTAATTTTATAATCGTTGGCACTTTTTTGCAGTTCAGCAATTGCCATCGTATGGTAGTGCAAAAAACGGTCAAAATTGTAGTCATATTTGACCCGCTGAATTTCGATAATGACCCGATTATCCTGTGATTCTGCAAAGATATCGTAAGCAAAATCGATGTAACCGATTTTCGGCTTAAAACGTTTTTCGGTTTCGATTTTACCGACTTTGATATCAATGCCAATCACATCTTTGACAAATTGGGTAAACACTAATTTATCAGTAAAGGCTTTTTTGAAGATGACTTCATTGTCTAAACGGGATAAGTGCATGGTTTATGATCTCTTTTTCTGGTTCCAAGGTTCCAGCGTCTTGTGAATTGCAGGCACTGGAGTCATTTCGTTGTAAAGCTTCAAAGGGAGATAACAATTGTTAATTATTAATTGTTAATTATTAACGAAAAACACTTATCTCACTGATTATTAAAAAAAAGAGAAATCGAAATCTTTGCGTCTTTTGCGTCTCTTGCGTCTTTTGCGTTATAAATAGACTTCTCAAAACAGTTCCCAATCAACAGTCTACCACCATCTCTCTCCTTCTTCAAAATGTTTGCATTCATCTTATAATTTTAATGAGGTTAAAATCACCGTTCAGCAAGGTGTCGCGAATGTTTACACCAACGGCACTGTGATGGGAGAGCCAATCACTTTTGATGCTGGGCAGGTATTTGATCGCGTTGCCTTTGAAGGGATTACCGCTAATGATCGCATTGCTGATGTGAAAGTGCGGGGTATGCAAACGATTGCCTCTTGTGGCGCGGCGCCTAGTGCGCCGACTAGCCCTGCTGCGCCAGCAGCATCAGGTGATTGTACGGCGGATTATAATCTTGATGGCTCACTGCATGTGCCTTGTGTTCGAGTGCCTAATCCCTTTGGCAAAATTGATCTGTATGATATTTGGTTGCTACAACAACCGCTTTCGTTTACTTTTGATTTAGACTCCAATCGTGTTACGTTGAAGTAAGCCTCTGGGAGATAGGATAGAACGCTGATAAGTAGAAGGCTGGTGGGCAGCAAAAACACGCTACCCACCCTACAGAAAATGTTAAAAGATTTATGCGTACCTACTTAATACTGATTGTCATGATTGACGCTGATTAATGATAGATTAAAATGGTGGGCAAGCGGGCGGATAGCTTATGGCTTGAAACTGTGATCAGGGCGGCCCGCTTACCCACCCTACATTGTATTTGGATGCGCTGGTAGAATCACTGTAAAATAAGTCCGTTCTTGATCAAATTCATAACGGGGTGGTGGTGAGCCATTTGCTGTCATGGCTTTAAAGACTTTGCGTATGCCTGTGCCGCGTGCTTCTGCTAATTTTAATTCTTTGAGCATTTCTCCAATGCGACGATTTCTGGCTGGAACTGCGGGTACTTGTTGTTGTTCAAAATGGCTCTTTTTTAAGCCGGGTACGGGGCCTGGATAATTGGTGATTTCAATGCGATCCGGATAAATATAAACTTTAGTGGGTTCCAAAACACCTTCATAGCTACGATGATATATCGCGTTGACAAGGGTTTCTTTGAGGGCTGGCAACGGAAAAGTCACCCATCGCTTTGCTTCATAACGTTCATCTTGTTTTTGAATATAAGTCGTTGAAAAATGAGATAAATGATTCATACAGTCTTTAATTTGTTTGGGCAGGGGCCCGCAAAATAACCATTCTTGTAAACAATTCCCACTCTTATCTTCTGGAAAATAGACGACTTCAATACGCGCTCCTCGAAAGGCGATTTCTGGATCATCGCTAAAAAATAATAGGGCAATATTTTTAGGGACTTCATGACTATTCGTTTTAGCACTGAGCCCTAAATGCCGATAAATTTGATAATCGTTTTTTTCCTCAACCAATCCACTACCGACTTCGGCTAAAAATTCGCGCACTAATGTCGATCTCAAATCATTGAGCGTAAATTGGCTGGCACGCCGATCATCATAAGGGATTTTAGCGCATAAATTGAGTAAATCCGTTAATATTTTTCCTTTTGCGATTACGGTTTGTGAACCGTCGCGGATGTAGTAGGCCCATTGTTTATTTTGGCCGCTGGGTGCTTGATGAGGCCGATCATCACTGCCTGGTACCCAAATAACCAAGAGATGCCGTCCATCAACGATTTCTGGTGAGAGCCGAAAGTGTACTTTGGGTTCTAATTTTTGGCTATGGCCTCGAATCCATTTTTGGGCTTTATCAAGCATTGTGGGTTCCAATCCTAAAGGGGGCAAAATGGCCAAGCCTTCATTTTCTTTCACCCCTATAATAATGTAACCCCCGTTGACATTATAGAAATCATTCGCAAAAGCACAAATCGTTTTTAAGACTTGTACCCCGGTTGTTTTTTCATCCCAAGATTGCTTTAATTCCACTCGTGCTGATTCAACACCATGAAAATGCAGTAAATATTCAATATTGATGGGTAGGCTGGAAAGCATTTTTATAACCTTTTATAAGCTTTGAAATCGAAGGGCGTGCAAAATTTATTTTGCTTTCTGCGCTATTGGAGTGCAAAATTTATTTTGCGTCTTTGCTGTTGGAGTGCAAAATTTATTTTGCGTCTTTGCTGTTGGAGTGCAAAATTTATTTTGCTTTCTGCGCTATTGGAGTGCAAAATTTATTTTGCGTCTTTGCTGTTGGAGTGCAAAATTTATTTTGCGTAGGCGCGATTGAAGTGTACTCGGCCAAAGTGCTCAACCGAAATTGATAATGACCCTTTTTTTTTAAATGCGCCCGTTTGATAGAACGCTGATAACACTGATTGTCATGATTTACGCTGATTAATTATAGCTCAGTGGAAAGCGTACAAGCTGAAGGGGGTATCAACGTGGCCAGTGAAAAGTGGCTACAGGCTTTGGCCCGTTTTTGTCGGGAGTATGATATCTTACTGATTATAGATGACGGCAAGTCTGCAATGGGCGAACCAGGTTATTTTTTAGTTTCGAGGAAGCGGGCATTGTGCCAGATATGGTTTGTCTTTCCAAAGCTATAATAACTTGGCTTTTATTGCGGCAAAGGCATTGTTGACAAGCTGCTAGGAAAATGAAGAGTTGACTCAGGCGGTATACGCTAAGGGTGAGATGATTCAGGCAAGCCTGAACATGATCGTGGCAAAATACCCTGAATTTGAACTCAAGGTGAGGGGCCGGGGTATGATTTGGGGATTGGAGATGCCTTTTCCCGGATTGGCGAGAGCATTATCTCAACAAGCTTTTAAAAATCATTTGACTTGCTGAAATTTGTGGCAGTGAGGGGCAGGTTTTAAAATTATTGCCGCCTTTGATTATTGAGGAGGGGTTGCTGAAACGGGGATTGGAGATTATTTCGCAATCAGTTGATGATTTAGTTTGCGGCTTTTCGTTCCAACTTTAGTTTGCGACTTAAAACAAATACATCTACATCTCTATTTTTTTTTCCTGTACATAGAAAAATGGGATAGAACGCTGATGACACTGATAATGGCCTGATTGACGCGGATTTTTTTTAATCCATCGGCCATCAACGTTCTATCCCCCACATTGCATCACAGCCCCTAAATTAGGGTACTTTATGGACTACTTGATCATTTCTACGGAAACGTTATCAATGTAAGTCCCTAAACTATTTGAAATACCCACATCTTGAAATTCCAAGCGTGTTGCGTTTTCGCAGGCACCCACAGCATAGCTATATTTTTCCCACGCGGTTTGTGAGCCACCCGCTCCGGCATCTAGGTTGGCGATAACACGTCCTCCCCATGAAACTTGGAGTTTATTGTCGCCAGCTTTGGTTCCCGGACGTGCTGAGAAATGAAAAGTGAGCCGATAAGCTTTCCCCGCTTGAGTTGTGACATTTTGGTACATAGCACTACTGTCGTAGCTGTCCAATTCCACCAATTGTTTTCCGTCTTGTGGGGCACCTGCTACACCATGTTGCACCTCAATACCTCGCCCAGAACTGGTTTTCCATCCTTGGATGGTTTTATAGACATGCCATCCCCCAATTTGGGGAGTCTCAAAACTACCATTAACAACCCCATCAGCTAGGGCAGGTGGGGTAGTCAACACCCCTAATGAGATTGCGACGGCAAAGGCCATTTTTCTATTTATCATATTATAATCTTTGAATTTGAGTGTTCAGAGGTATAGTTTGCCTCTGATTTTTCTATTTCAAAATAGAGGCTTCCTAACGCCTGAAGCAGATAAAGTTCTAGTCAGGTTTTGAAAAAACTGACAAATGAGCCTCTTGCAAAACTCTGGGCATAAACAAAAAATCAATGATTTACATATCATTAGGTACTCGTAAGTTATTGATTTATGGTTAGGCTTTGGAGTTTTGCAAGAGCCTCAAATCTTAATTCAAGTTTTGCTGAACACCTGAAATGACTAAATGAGAATTCTAATTGTGAAATAATCATTAGACGCAAACAAAATGTAGGTTTCTTGGTTTGCATCACTTTTCACAATACCCACAATACTACTATCCCAAGCCCCAAGCGAAACGAGGCGCTATTATAAACAACTGTCAAAATAAAACCTTTGTTTGCCGCAAGAGTTTCTTTGTTTGCGTCAATTTTTTTGCGAGACGGGATCGGCGATACCCCAAAACGAGGCTTAAAACCCGTGGCAAAAGGCTTGGAGTCACCCTAACCGACTGCCTAGCTCATTTTTTGTATTGGCTAATCTGTTTTTCGTAATAGGCAATTGGCTTTTTGTATGCGCTAATTTATCGCAAACTTGCTCTGATAGAAGGCTGATTGGACTGATTGGACTGATTTTCGCGGATCGGTTTAACATCAATCTAAGTATGACAGAGATTATAATTAATCCTCTCAAGCGAAACGAGGCCTTATTCTAAATAAGCATTAATAAATAAAACCTTTGTTTGCGTCATGAGTTGTTTGCGTCAGTTGTTCTGCGATATTGGCGCGGCGAGACTCCAAAACGACACTTAAAACAAGTGGAAAAATGGTTGGCATCGCCATAACCGACTGCATGGCTAATCTTTTGTATTGGCCAATCTGTTTCTCGTAATAGAGAATCGGCTTTTTTCAGGCGTTGTTCACGTAGCCAAGTAAAAACACTCATGCCAAAATGGGCGTGAAAGGCTTGGGATAAGTTGGTGCGATTAGTGCCGACGCTGTGTGCTAATTCATCTAGTGAGGGCTTATGAGCCAAATTGCTTAACAATTTATCGCGAACTTGGCAAACTTGTTTTAATTTCAAAGGGGGGGGTTGATTGCTGCTTTTGGCTAAAGCGGCATCTGAGTCAAGTGGGCCAAAGTGTTGTTCATAAGCGTGCAGACGCTTGGCTAAATTATGTTGTAAGTGATATTGATTGAGATGGGTGGTGATTCGCGCCAGCACTTCGATTTCGCTAATGGGCTTGGTGATATAATCAATGCCACCGAGATTAAAACCCTTGACTTTGTTTTCAAGTTGGGCTGACACGGTTAAAAAAATGACAGGAATTTGCTGTGTCGTGGCATTGGCCTTGAGGCAACGGCATGTTTCAAAACCATCCATGCCGGGCATCATCACATCAAGTAAAATTAAATCAGGTTGTCCCTTTTGCGCGATTTGTAAACCGTCTTTTCCATTGAGGGCAGTCATCAAAACAAAACCATAATCGCGTAAAATATCGACGAGCATTTGTAAGTTGCTCGGATTATCATCAATTAGGAGAAGCGTGCGTTTTGGGTGAGTCATTTTATTTGAGCATGACATTTTGAATTAGTCTCCCTGAAAAAAGAAAGCTTGTCTTGCAATAGGGGTGTGATGTATGAACACTTGATCGGGCAAATTGGTTTTATCCAAAAATTAAAAAATCAATAGAACGCTGATGACGCTGATTTATCATGATTTACACTGATATCAATTTTTTCAACACAGAGAGTACAGAGTACCACAGAGTATACCTTTAAGATTTTTAGTGCCTATTCAATAAAAAAAATGGGTTCAATTTTCATATCACTTATTAGATTTGATTAATATGACAACCTCCTTGAAAAAATCACGGTATAAGCCATTATCGGCTCAAGCATTAACTCAGCTTTATGTGCAACTGGCTCGTTTGGAATCGTCTGGTATACCGATACAAAATGCGATGCAGATGTTGGTTGAAGCTGAGGGTGAAACGGGGAAACGGGCAAGAATGGCTTTGAATCATTTGAAACGGGGCAAGTCTTTGTCAATAGCTGGGGCAAAGAGTGGTTTATTTATGGGTTTAGATGCAGCCTTGATTGAAGCAGCCGATGCGGGTGGCATTTACGCTTCAGTCTTTCGGCAATTGGCGCAGTTTTATGAGGAAAAAGCGCGGAATCTGCGAAGAATCAAATCACGTTTATTTTTACCTTTGACAGTTTTAGTGTTGGCGGTATTTATCCAACCGGTACCCACTTTGATATTGGGTAAGATGGATATCTTAAGTTATTTGTTTGCGACGGTGGGTTTGATTATTCAATTCGCTTTAGTTGTTTTTGTGGTTTGGCGTTTGCCCTATTGGGCACGTCATGGTTTTTTAAAACCTTTTGGAATCGGTTTGTTATTGGATAAGATGGCAATCAGTATACCGTACTTTGGGGGTTGGGTGGTGCGGCATAATATACGGAACTTTATGCAATCCTTGGGTTTGATGTTACAAGCGGGTTTGCCGATTCTTGAGGCGCTGCCTAAGGCTTATGAGGCGGTGGAAAACCCGATTCTGCGTCGACGCTTGCAGAAGATAATCGTATTGCTTAAGAAAGGCGAGCCTTTTGCGGCGGCTTTATCACAAGTAGAAGGTGTTAATTCGGCGGCTGTTCAATTGATTTCAACTGGTGAACATGCGGGGAGTTTGGGAGATATGATGCTGCACTATGTCAAGTTTGAATCTGAAGAGATTAGTTTGCATAATAAAATGTTGGCCGATTGGATACCGCGTTTTGTTTACACATTGATTGTCGTTTGGATAGCTTATGGCATTTTGAGTGGTGGCGCGTTGATGTCACCAGTGCCAGAAGATTTATAAATCAGTTATCAGTCTTCAGTTATCAGTTATCAGTTATCAGTTATCAGTAAACATTCAGTACCCCTTCATAATTTCTTCAAAAAGAAAATGAATAAAAACAATCGTTTTCGTAGTCTAATATACCAAAAAACTTATGGATGCTTATATACTGCCCACCGTTATAATTTGCGCTTTGATTGTTAGTCACCACCACCTGACTTGAGCTTTTAGACAACTGCTTTAGCTGTTGGCTTTTAGCTGTTGGCTTAATAATAAGTATACCCCCGCACTTTTAATCGCACCCGATGACACTGACGCCATGATTAACACTGATTGATTCATTTGTTTAATCTCTATTTTCCATTCCCATCATTTTTATGAATACCTTTTTTACTCAACAATTTATAGTCAATCCCAGCAGAAAATTACAGGGCACTTTGCGTGTGCCTGGTGATAAATCTATTTCTCATCGTGCCATCATGTTAGGGGCGTTAGCCGAAGGCACAACACAAATTAACGGTTTTTTGGAAGGTGAAGATACGAAGGCTACGCTACAAGCCTTTCAAAATATGGGTGTTTCTATTGATAGGCCTGATCAAGGACAAGTCACCTTACAGGGTGTGGGGTTACAGGGTTTGCACGCGCCTGACAGGCCTTTAGATTTAGGTAATTCGGGTACTTCAATGCGTTTATTAGCGGGCTTAATGGCTGGACAAGCGTTTTCGGTGGAAATGGGGGGTGATCTCTATTTATCACGTCGCCCAATGCGCCGCGTGACAGATCCCTTGGCGACAATGGGGGCACAAATTGAGACGAATGAAAAAGGAACGCCGCCTTTAAAAATTAAAGGCGGACAACGTTTGCAGGGTATAGACTATACGATGCCCATAGCCAGTGCCCAAGTTAAATCGTGTTTATTATTGGCCGGTTTATATGCTCAAGGCACAACTTGTGTCATAGAACCAGGCGTAACTCGTGATCACACTGAACGGATGTTGAAGGGATTTGGCTATGCGGTGAAAAAAGAAGGGCAGCGCGTCTGCCTACAAGGCGGTGGTAAATTGCAAGCCACGGCTATTGATGTGCCAGCCGATATTTCATCAGCGGCGTTTTTTATGGTTGGGGCGAGTATTGCCCAAAACTCTGACTTATTATTAGAACAGGTTGGCATCAATCCCACACGCACGGGTATCATAAACATTTTGCGACAAATGGGGGCCGACATCAGTTTGCACAATCAACGTGACGTGGGTTTTGAGCCCGTGGCCGATATTCAGATTCGCGCCAGTCATTTACATGGCATTGATATTCCTAAAGAACAAGTGCCATTGGCTATAGATGAATTTCCCGTATTGTTTATCGCGGCGGCCTGTGCAGAAGGCAAAACGGTATTGACAGGCGCTAAAGAATTGCGCGTTAAGGAAAGTGATCGTATTTCTGTTATGGCAGAGGGCTTGCAAACTTTAGGCATAGAGGCGATACCGACACCAGAGGGTATGGTAATACACGGTGGACAACTCAAAGGGGGCGTGATCAACAGTCACGGTGATCATCGCATAGCGATGGCGTTTACAATAGCGTCTTTATGTGCTAAGGAAACTATTATTATTGATGATTGTGCAAATGTCGCGACTTCATTTCCCAATTTTGTCAATTTGGCACAAACGGCCGGAATTGATATACAATTAAAAAATTCATTTTCACGCTAAAGTTTAGCTTCGCGCAACGAAGCTGCGTGAAAACTTGATCTTCAATTGGTTATTCGCAACATCAGACATCCATTGGGCGCATTCCCAAAAAAATCTCTCAATCAATTTTGGCGATCCGCAAAATAACATTCACTAAAAGCGGGCCGCAAAATGAATTTTTCACTAAAAGCGGGCCGCAAAATGACATGCATTCCCAGCAAGCGGGCCGCAAAATGACATGCATTCCCAGCGGGCCGCAAAATGACATGCATTCCCAGCGGGCCGCAAAATTTATGAAAGTAAAATGACCCTTTTTTTGGGAATGCGCCCACATCCATTTCACATTTCACGCTAACTAAACTTGTTAAGTGAAATAAAGTTTTTGCACACAAAAACTTTTGCGTGAAATTTAGTTGAGTCGGCCTTAAATCACAAATAGTAAACACCTATTTTGCGACTTTGTTAGATTTAATCTATCTCACGTTTTATTCGCTGTGGCGCAAACAGCAAGATTCATTCACTGAGCGTTCGATGCGCGAAGCGTGATCATTGAAGTTTATGGCTGATGATAACTGATAACTGATAACTGATAACTGATAACTGTTATGCCAATTTACGAATACGAACATTTAGAGAAACCTTGCTTACGTGGTAAGCTATTTGAGGTTAAACAATCAATTAAAGAAGAATCCTTTACCCAATGCCCTACTTGTTTGGGCCCAGTACGTAAACGTATTTCCCGCATTGGTATTGCCGTTCAAAAATCGAATAGCGAATTGCGTGATCTCGGTTTGACCAAATTAGTTAAACGAGATGATGGGGTTTATGAAAACGTCACGCAACGTGAAGGGGAAAGTCGCTATATGGAGGCCGGTAAACCCGAAACCTTGCCCGATTTGTCACGCATAATCAGCGATTAACTTAATGAAAAATACCACTATTCCGATTGTCACCCTAGATGGCCCTGGCGGATCGGGTAAAGGGACTGTCAGCCTTATATTGGCAACACAATTGGGCTGGCATATGCTTGACAGTGGGGCCCTGTACCGGGGACTTGCCCTAGCAGCACATCGTCACAATGTTTCATTAGACAATGAAACGGCATTGGCCACTTTGGCGGCCCATTTAGATGTGCAATTTAAACCCTTACCCGATTTAAGCGTAACTCAAGTCATCCTAGAGGGAGATGATGTTTCGCGGGCATTACGTAGCGAGGCCTGTGGCACTGCTGCCTCGCAAATTGCGACAATACCCGCTGTGCGTCAAGCCTTGTTGGCCAGACAACGGGCCTTTTTAAATGCGCCTGGCTTAGTAGCAGACGGGCGAGATATGGGCACGGTCGTTTTTCCCTCAGCTCTAATTAAGATTTTTTTGACCGCCAGTATAGAAGAACGTGCAAAAAGACGCTATAAACAGTTGATCAATATAGGAATAGATGCTAAGCTTCCAACACTCATAACAGAGATAGCAGAACGTGATCAACGCGACAGCACGCGCAACATTGCCCCTTTAATGGCTGCGGATGATGCTAATATCATTGATACAACTGGGGTTTCTATTGATAATGTGGTCGCGAGTATTTTATCCGTTATCAGAAAAGAGTTATCAGTTGTTAATAGGCATACTAAATAAATAACCCAATTTTTACTCAATAACTGATAACTTATGACTGATAACTTTAACTTCAAAGGTTTGTGAATGAGCGAAAGCTTTGCGGAATTATTTGCAGAAAGTCAATCTGAAAACAAGATGAAGCCCGGCAGTATTGTGACGGGCAAGGTTATGGATATACGCCACGATGTGATCATCGTTAATGCAGGACTCAAATCTGAAGGCGTTATTCCAGTTGAACAATTTCTTGATGAAAATGGTCAAATTGAAGTTGCAATAGGTGATGATGTTGATGTTGCTTTAGATGCGGTAGAAGATGGGTTTGGAGAAACGAAATTATCCCGTGACAAAGCGAAACGTGCAGCGGCTTGGGGTGTCCTTGAACGGGCTTATGAAAACACTGAAACCATTACCGGTGTCATTACAGAAAAGGTTAAAGGCGGTTTTACCGTCAATATGAATGAGATTCGCGCCTTTTTACCGGGTTCTTTGGTAGATGTACGTCCGATACGGGATACCACTTTCTTAGAAAATAAACAGCTAGAATTTAAGGTTATAAAACTGGATAAACGGCGCAATAATGTTGTTGTGTCGCGCCGTGCGGTGGTTGAAAAAGAAAATACTCAAGAACGCGAAGCCTTATTGGAAACCATGCAAGAAGGCATGGTATTACGGGGTGTTGTCAAAAACTTAACCGATTACGGTGCTTTTGTGGATTTAGGCGGTGTGGATGGTTTGCTGCATATCACTGATATGGCTTGGCGGCGCGTCAAACATCCTAATGAAGTGGTTAGTGTGGGTGATGAAATCAATGTCAAAGTCCTTAAATTTGACCGTGAACGTATTCGAGTTTCATTAGGCCTCAAACAATTGGGCGAAGATCCGTGGCTTGACATTGCACGTCGTTACCCAGAAGGTACACGCTTATTTGGTAAAGTCACTAATCTAGCCGACTATGGTTGCTTCGTCGAAATCGAAGAAGGGGTAGAAGGCTTAGTGCATGTGTCCGAAATGGACTGGACTAATAAGAACGTTCATCCTTCTAAAGTGGTGCAAAATGGGGATGAAGTCGAAGTCATGGTGCTTGACATTGATGAAGAGCGGCGCCGCATTTCGCTGGGTATCAAGCATTGTCATCCTAATCCGTGGAAAGAGTTTGCAACTACCCATAACAAAAATGACAAAGTGGTGGGTCACATTAAATCGATCACTGACTTTGGTATTTTCATAGGGCTTCCGGGTAACATTGACGGTTTGGTGCATCTTTCTGATATTTCTTGGAACGTTCCGGGTGAAACCGCGGTACACAACTACAAGAAAGGTGATGAAGTTGAGGCCATCGTTTTAGCGGTCGATGCGGAAAGAGAAAGAATTTCTTTGGGTATCAAGCAATTAGATAAAGAACCCTTTTCTAACTTTGTGGCTCAAAATCAAAAAGGCACTGTTGTTAAGGGTGTTGTCGGTGAACTTGATAACAGCAAGGCTGTCATTCAATTGGAAGAAGGTGTAGAAGGGTTGTTACGGGTTTCTGAATTGTCGCATGAACGTGTTGATGATGCTCACCGTCTCTTAAAGGAAGGCGATGAAGTGGAAGCCAAAGTGATTGGCATTGATCGCAAAAAACGTATCATTAGCTTGTCTGTCAAGGCATTAGTTTCGGAAGAAGAGGCTGCAGCTGTTCAAGATTACAGCAATTCACAACCTCAAGTCGGCACGACTTTTGGTGATCTGTTTAAAGAACAGATTGAAGACCAAGAGGAAACTGAAAAAACGGATTAATTATTAAACTTCTAACTGATATGACAAAATCTGAACTGATAGAAGCGATTGCGCTGAAACAAACCCAATTATCACAAAAAGATATTGATTTATCGGTTAAAACTATCCTAGAACAGATGGCAGTCTCTCTGGAAAACGGGGAAAGGATAGAAATCCGTGGTTTTGGGAGTTTTTCTCTGCATCATCGCCCTTCTCGAAAAGGACGTAATCCAAAAACGGGTACGCCTGTGGAACTACCAGAGAAACATGTTCCCCATTTCAAGCCTGGCAAGGAATTGCGAGATCGAGTCAATGCTGGCGGGGGTTACATACGTGGCTGAGTTTTAGTGCTTGACTTCGTTACTGAGTGAATTAAATCTCAAGCCTGATGATAACGATAGCTACTCTTATGGGTATCATTCTATAAATAAAAATTAATAGCAAGTTTTACTAGAAACACCTTGATACAGTCTCAAGGGTCAGTATTGTCTTCTGACCCATGAGTTTTTTTTTGCCAATAGATAGTAATGATTGAGTTGTTATGGCTGAAATTAATAGCCTGTTTTACGGGAAACACCTTGATACAGTCTCAAGGGTCAGTATTGTCCCTGTGAGTTTTTTTTTCCAAAATGCAGTGGTGTAATGATTGAGTTGTTATGGCTGTTGTTGCCGGTAGCGGCCGCCTCTGGCTGGTTGGTGGCACGCTTTCAAAGACGGCCTCAGGAGCCCCATTTTTCTTGGTCTCCTGATTATTTCAAGGGTTTGAATTATTTACTGAATGAAGAACCTGATAAAGCAATTGATGTCTTTATTAAACTCATTGAGGTAGACAGTGACACCGTCGAAACCCATTTAGCTTTAGGTATCTTATTTCGTCGCCGTGGTGAGGTTAACCGAGCCATTCGCATTCACCAAAATATTATCAAAAGGCCCACCCTGCATCCTCAACAACGTAGTCTGGCGTTGTTTGAACTGGGTCAGGATTATCGGCATGCGGGTTTACTGGATAGAGCAGAACAGTTATTTCAAGAACTGGTCGCATCGGATACCCATCAAGTGTTAGCCTTGCAGCAATTATTGGAAATTTATCAGCAAGAACATGACTGGGAAAAAGCGATTCAAACCGCGCAACATTTGGCTCATGCTGATAAGTGTCTTATGCATACCCAGATTGCCCAATATTACTGTGAACAAGCTGAAGACTACCGGCGACAAGGGCAATATGACTTTGCACGACAAGCGATTACTCAAGCCTTAAAAACCGATGCCAATTGTGTCCGTGCGAGTTTGTTAGAAGGTGAATTGGCTTTGGAAGGGGGAAACCAAAAACAGGCTATTGCAGCCTTTCAACGGGTGGAACAACAAGACCCAGATTACCTGACCGAAGTGATAGAACCTTTGCAAATCTGTTATCAAGAACTTGGACGTGGCGAAGAATTTATTCGCTATTTACACCATATTTTAGAATGCTATGATGGCATGACACCCATGTTAGTGTTGGCAAACATTATTGAACAGCAGGAAGGAGAAGAAAAAGCGGCTGATTTTATTGTGAAACAAATGCACAACCATCGTCCCTCAGTACGTGGCCTTGATCTCCTACTTGATTTGGCCTTCTCTAAAGCTAACAACATCACGGGTGATCACTTGTTATTGTTGAAAAACATGACGACGCATTTATTAAAAAATAAACCGGCTTACAAATGCCGTCATTGCGGATTTATGGCGCGAAAATTACATTGGCAATGTCCAAGTTGTAAACAATGGAATACCTTGAAACCGACACAAGGTATTGATGAGGAATAACACAGAATAGCGTTTTTGTTATAAAAAACAAGCACTTTCGCCTAAAAATGAATTGGAATAGATCATTTTGATGTCTCCTTTAATTGTCGCTTTAGACTTTGCTCAAGCAGAACCCGCCCTCGCGCTTGCTAAACAATTAGGTTGTGAGCGTTGCCGCATTAAAATCGGTAAAGAATTATTTACCCGATGCGGCCCGGCTTTAGTTGAACAGTTGGTTAAAGAAGGTTTTGAAATTTTTTTAGATTTAAAATATCACGACATTCCAAACACGGTAGCACGAGCTTGTCTAGCAGCGGCTGATTTAGGCGTGTGGATGATTAATGTCCATGCTTTAGGTGGACGCGACATGTTGTTAGCTGCCCGGGAAGCATTGGAAAAACGCAGTCATCGTCCGTTATTGGTTGCCGTCACGATTCTGACTAGCTTACAGAGATTTGATTTGTATGCAATAGGCTTACATGGCTTGTTAGAAGAAAACGTGTTACGGTTGGCCCGTTTGTCTAATGCCTGTGGTTTAGATGGCATTGTTTGTTCACCGCATGAAATTGTCTTGATACGTCAAGCTGTTGATAACAACTTTAAACTGGTTACACCCGGTATTCGCCCTTTGAATAGTTCAAATGATGATCAAAAACGGGTTATGACACCGGCAGAAGCTTTAAAATTAGGGGCCAATTATTTAGTCGTTGGGCGGCCTGTGACAGCAGCGCCTGATCCATTGCAAGCTTTGTTGGAAATAGAAGCTTCTCTTTCAAAGAATTCAAAGAACAATAATCAATGACCAATTATCAATCAAATGATATTGTCAATTTTTTGCCTCTAAAAACATTAACTTAGAATGATTTCTAGGCTTGCCGTTTGTAGCGGTTTTCCAAACTTTCTTCGATAATAGGTTAGCTTAGACATCACTAAATCTCAATAATATACTTAGCATCGTCATAAGTTGCGCTTTTTTGAAAGACACAGCCAACAGCTTTTCACGCCAAAGATTTTGCGCGCAAAATCTTTTTCACGCTAAAGTTTCGCTTCGCTATACTTTAGCGTGAAAGCGTGAAAGCAGTTGTCTAAAAGCTCAAGTCAGGTGGTGGTGACTAACCAAATACGAAACTTATAACGGTAGACAGTATATCCTTGTTTTGATCATTGATCATTGCTCATTGATACATTGCTCATTGAGCACTATGCAAACTTTTACCCTCAATGCTTTTCCTGTTTTAGCGATTTTTTTTGCGCTGTTAGCTTTGATTTTTCCTCAGTGGTTTACCCATTTTGAAGGGTGGATACTGGTTTTGTTAGGCATTATCATGTTCACAATGGGCATGACACTCCGAGTTGCTGATTTTGTAAGAGTGCTTAAAATGCCTTCGGTTATCGCGATAGGGGTGGGTATGCAATTTTTACTCATGCCTTTAATCGGTTGGCTATTAGCCTCTGCATTTAACCTATCCCCTCTGCTTGCTGCGGGCCTGATTTTGGTAGGCAGTTGCCCTGGTGGAACCGCTTCTAATGTGATCTGCTTTCTCAGTAAAGGGGATGTCGCACTTTCTGTCACCTTGACAGCCATTTCTACACTATTGGCCTTTTTAGCCACGCCTTTTTTGACTTGGCTTTACGTGGGTCAAAGTATTGAAGTACCGGTTTTAAAAATGTTATTGACGATTTTAAAAATCGTTTTATTCCCCGTGCTGGCTGGCGTAGTGATTAATACCTATTTTGGTCATCATCTGGAACGTGTTAAACCGGTATTGCCTGTTATAGCGGTGCTAACAATTGTCTGGGTTATTGCCATCGTGGCGGCATTGAATGCCGATAATTTAATGATTGTGACATCGGTAGTCGTCATCGCGGTTGTTTTGCATAATTTGTTAGGATTAGCAGCCGGTTATTTTATTGCTCGTGGGCTCGGTTATGATATCAAAATCGCTCGAACTTTGGCTATTGAAGTCGGTATGCAAAATTCTGGATTGGGTACAGCCTTAGCGGTCAAATATTTTGGCGCAATCGCGGCCCTACCCGGTGCCCTATTTAGTGTCTGGCATAACCTGTCAGGAGCCGTATTGGCGCAATACTGGCGTAGAGACGCGATGTCTCGCGTCTCTGATGGCTAGCGTCTCTGTATAGAACTGATGTATTGTGTTTTTGTAGCCTAAAATGGTGGGTGTAGCCCTACCCACCCTACTTTTGACGATTTTTGTCCTTAAGCTTGGTGGGCAACAAAAACCCGTTACCCACTACGCGCGTGAAATACATTTTGACTTATGTAAGTAGGTACGCATAAATCTTTTAACATTTTTTGTATTTTCTGTAGGGTGGGTAGCGTGTTTTTGCTGCCCACCAGCCTTCTACAAAATGTTAATAAACTTTTGCGTACCTACTTATATACTGCCAACCGCCACACAAGCGCTTTTTGTGCTTTTTGTAAATACCTTTAAATATTATATGGATATATTGGGTTAGTCACCTTTAGGTGACTTGAGCTTTTAGACAACTGCTTTAGCTGTTGGCTTAAATCTTAAAGTAATAGCGACCTTATGACGATGCTAAGTATAACGAAGAGGGTGAAATCTAGGGATCGCTAATCAAAAATCTCTCAATCCTGAAGGGGTTGCTAAATAACATTTTTTAATGGCTATAGAGCTTATGTATTCTGGATTTTGCTGGAAGCCTCGTATAAAGGTTAGAATTGCAAAAATGATTTAAGAAAAAAGCGTCATAAACTGGGGTTTTGATTCGTAAAAATACCATTCTAAAAATAGGTAATTTTAAACCCTCTCATTTTGAACAAAATAAATATCTATTATAAATCAACATAACATCTTAAAAAAATCCAGAACACATAAGGGCTATAGAGGTTCAAAAAATAATTGGTTTAAAATAGGCATATAATAAATACGACGGAATATAGATATAAATGAAATTCAGCGAAAACTGGTTACGCGAATGGGTTAATCCCCCCATTTCAACAGATCAATTAGTGCAACAATTAACCATGGCAGGTTTAGAGCTTGACTATGTTGAGCCCGTCGCTGCCTCATTTAATAAAATAGTTATCGGTGAAGTTTTATCTGTTGAAGCACACCCAGATGCTAAAAAACTCAGTGTTTGTCAAGTCAATGTTGGTGAAGAGAAACCTTTAAACATAGTTTGCGGTGCGACTAACGTTCACGCGGGTATGCGAGCGCCAACGGCCTTAGTCGGGGCCCGTATAGGGGATATGAAAATCAAAAAGGCCAAATTGCGAGGCGTTCCGTCACACGGCATGTTATGTTCTGCTCAAGAATTAGGCCTCGCGGAAAGTTCAGAAGGCCTCATGTCTCTACCGCTTGACGTGCCAATAGGCGAAGATATTCGCCACTATTTGCAATTAGAAGATGTGAGCATTGAAATTGATCTGACCCCTAATCGCGGTGATTGCTTAGGGATTGAAGGTTTAGCGCGAGAAGTGGGTGTCTTGACGCGCTCACAAGTGACTCCCCTTGATTGCTCGCCCATTGCTGCAACAATTAGTGACACTTTCTCTGTGGAGAATCACGCGCCACAAGCTTGTCCACGTTACGTTGGACGCATCATCAAAAACATCAATGCTCAGGCACCTACACCGTTATGGATGATTGAACGTTTACGCCGCAGTGGTTTACGCAGTATCAGTGCCGTCGTAGATGTCACTAATTATATCTTATTAGAATTAGGGCAGCCCATGCATGCCTTTGATTTTGCTTGTTTATCTGGTGGCATACAAGTTAGAATGGCAGAAGCTGGCGAATCGCTCACCCTATTAGATGAACAAACAGTACAATTAGATGAACAAACATTAGTCATTGCCGATCATAAACAATCTCTTGCTATGGCGGGTGTCATGGGCGGACACGCTTCTGCTGTCACAAGCACAACGCAAGATATTTTCTTAGAAAGTGCCTTCTTTGCACCCAAACAGGCATCCGGTACTGCGAGACGCTACGGATTGCATACCGATTCCTCTCACCGTTTTGAACGGGGTGTTGATCCGCAATTGCAACGTCGTGCTATGGAACGAGCAACGGCCTTATTATTAGATATAGTAGGCGGACAAACG
>Ga0233403_10000211_pt1 | contig 27190 bp, 17 predicted proteins | sample Na_oxic_1_MG_FD_179866 | JGI IMG/M metagenome (GOLD analysis project Ga0233403, IMG submission 179866) | Seawater microbial communities from Saanich Inlet, British Columbia, Canada - Na_oxic_1_MG | ecosystem: Environmental > Aquatic > Marine > Inlet | place: Canada: British Columbia | collected...
CAGTGGTGAGAGCCGCTTCAACCCGCATACCTACTAACAAACATCGAATTTTCGACCTTATTAAAACCTTCAAATAATCTGGTAGTGCATCAGATTCTTCTGATTGAATACCAGCAAAATAATCCGCGACTTGTTTAATCTGGTTAATCCAAGAGTTTTCATTGTCATCTTTTTCTAAGTGCTTGACTGCACTATAAGCCCCGGCAAAATCACCTTGCCGTATCAAGCGACTGGCATGATCTCTCGCTCGTAAAGATTCTGCTGGATGAGTATTTTCCTTGGACGGATAAACCCATTCGTGGTTACGATATTCAACTTCTTGCCATTCCAAGACACGCTCATAGCCAAAACGGTAATTGGCACTGGCTTTGATAATGTCTTTCGACTCTGGTAATCCTCCACCAGTCGCAAGACAAGCTATGAGTTTGTTATCCTCCCAATTAGCTGCGGAACATAATATTTCATCTATTTTTCGGATGATGTCCCTATGAATTGGGTAATCACGTCCTGGTCCAGATTTTAGCATGTCCCCTTCAAGGATATTCACCCAACCCGCTTTATCTAAACCAATATCTCCGGCTTGCTGCCCTATTGATTGAATATTAAACTCATTCTTTAACCAATTACTTAGAACGAATCCAAGGGCAATAGGTTCTTCATCCCAAGCATCTTTGAGTTGCTGCTTGATCAGCTCGGAATTTCCCCTATGGGTATTAAAAATGATGACACTACGAACACGGTAATTTTCACGCAAAAACTGGGTAGTTTCAGCCAATTTAGTGGGCACTAAAATGATTGTTTCATCATCCTGATAAACGGCTTCTTTCGGTTGTAAACTCCCCTCTTTCCATTTGAGGCGGATATGTTTTTTATCAGGTTCTTCCATTTTTAGCGGTGATTCAACAGTATATTTAACCTGTTTGTCTAATAAAGCTTGATGAAACTCACGTACTTGGTATTTGGGTAACATATCTGGATATTGTGTATTTTGGTCAGTTACCAAAATTTGTAAGTCCGTGCGCCCGGCTGTGACTAATAAAACAGCGGGCGGTTTTTCTTCAAGGCTTTGTGGCATTTTTTCTCTTCCAAGGTGGTAAAAGTGATAAGATATTAGGTTCAGGTTGAGGTTTATCGTCACTTCGCCGTGCAGCTAAGTGCCTCAAGCGTAAATTGCTATGAAAAGCAAAAGTACTGCCATCTTCTTGAGGATAATCCGCACGAGTTTGCCCCCGATAAAGATGTACACCGAACCATCGTGCTAAAATCCTAGTGGTGAATACATAGTATTTAGTATAATACCTATTTTGATTTTGGGCATGAGAATTTGTATTTTATTAATGTTTCGGGAATTCGTTTCTCATTCCCGAAACAACGAAATCAGGTATCATTCGCCATTCACAATTCACATGTATAAGCTACGAATTTTGGTTTTTTGTTATGCTATTTCCTGCATGGGGCGAGTACGAGGGTTTGGGAGTGTGCGCCCTTCGGATTCAAAATGACGAATAACTTCTTCAACAACTTCGCATAATTCACCATAGAGTTTTACCGGGTGATTACCATGAATCCCGGTGATTAAATCTGGGCATTTCCCAATGTAAACTTGATCTTCTTCACTCCATTCTACCCATTTATGATATTGATCGCTTTTTTTCATAGCTATAAATTTCCAAAGCTAAAGCTTTGGTTATCAATTAGATATAAGGGATTGCACATTTAGATTAGGAATGAGGATTTAATAATTTCCAAAACTTTTGAGCCAAACCTGCCAGGTTTTAAAAACCTGGCAGGTTTAATTTCGGGTTTGATTTAATCCTCATTCCTTAGAGAAATATTTTTAACATCAAACACCTCAATCTTAAACTTTGTGTATCACTATTGATAAAAATAACAGAATATCTCATGAAATTTGATACTTTAATTCGTTTTGCCTATATTGAAACACAATTGTATTGGGGAGATGGGATTGTAGCCGGTGACTTAGTCAACACTTTTAAGTTGACGCGCCAAACCGCTCAAAACATTCTTAATGAATATCGTCAAAAACACCCAACACAGATGCGCTATGATAATTCACTCAAACGTCATCTGGCTGAAAAAGATTTTGAGCCACATTACATTAGTCAAGATACCATGGCATTTTTGGATTATTTACAAGGACAAAATTTACGCGCTCATTATTTAAATGAAACTGATTGGAGTGATATTGAATTAACGGATGTGAATCGGTTGCTACGTCCTAAATTGCCACGTCATATTATTCAACCGGTTTTAGCGGCTTTACGTCATCATAAAACCTTATTGATTGAATATCAGCCGGTGATGCCAGATGATATTCGAGTGCGAGTGATCTCTCCTAATCATTTGATTTTTGCAGATAATCGTTATCATTTACATGCTTATTGCCATACCAGACAGAAATACTTAGATTTTGTGTTATCTCGAATTTTCTATGTGGAACCGGCTGATGAAGATTGGGTATCTTCGGAAGGAAGTTATGAATGGCAGGAATTTGTAACAATACGATTTCGTCCAAATCGAGAGTTACCAAAGGAAGTCCAAGAAACATTGTTGCGGGGTTATGAAGGCGGTGAAAATGGTATTTTAACCATTCATTGTCGCAAAAATGAAGCGTTTTATGTGAGAAGAGAGTTGGAGAAAAAACGAGATAAAACGCGGGATATGCCATTGTGGATTGAAATAAAAGAGTAATCAGCGTAAAACCTTCGAGGTTTTGAAAACCTCGAAGGTTTTTACCTTGGGTACATCTTTAGCTTGGGCAAAATTATAGCAATTCCCAATTGAATCAAGTACCATGAAAATAGCTTTAATGATTCATCATTCAATAGAAAACGCTATAACGCTGTAACGCATTAAACGCAAAAACGCTATAACGCTTCATGTACCATTGAAAAATTCATTCTTCGTTTTTGGCTTTTTTCTCATCATGGCTATGAGATTGGTTCATCATAGTTTGCCAAAAGGTTTTTTGCATAGCACTGAAAGTTTGCATTTGTTCCGGTAAAAAGAACTTCATCATAGTTAATGGATCAAATCCTTCTACCCCAGTGGACATATTTTTGCGGATAATTTCCAACATCTCATTTTGGAACGGTTCAATGTCGGGTAATCCAAAAAAACTGCGTAATTCTTGTGGTGTGGCATCAATATCAAAATGTATTTTCATAATATAAAATTAGCGAATGGGGAATGGGGAATAGCAAATTAAGGAATGAGGATTTAATGGTTCGACTTTGCGATTAGTTCGACAAGCTCACCAACCGCCAACAAACTTCCAAAACTTTTAAACCAAACCTGACAGGTTTTAAAAACCTGTCAGGTTTAGCTTCTGGACTTATTTAAGTCTCATTCCTAAAGATTCCAAAATCAATTTTGGATAAAGAATTTCCTAAAACGGTAAATATTCATAGTTAAATATTTCCGGCTGAAATGATGACTTCATGTTGTTCAAATTGTCCTTCGCGGCTAAACGCCTCTTTAGGTAATGGATTTTGATGGGCCATTTTAAAATCATCACTACCCACCCAATTTTCAAAAGCTGGCTTATCTTGCCAAGTCGTTAGTACCACATAAGGACTACTATCACTGATGGGCCGTAAAATTTCCATACGGACAAATCCGACTTGCTTTTCAATTTGCCCAGCCCGATGACGAAAACGTTCTTCAAAACGGTCGGCCCATTCTGGTGTCACATAAATTCGATTAGCAACAACAAACATCATTATTAATTCTCCTTAAAAAACCAAAGCTAAAGCTTTGGATTCCATACCGGTGTTTTGGAGTCCAAAGCTTTAGCTTTGGATTTGAAAATTCACCACACGTATTTGACTCGCGGCAAAATTCGCCCGTTGTCTGGTTTCAACAATATTTTTACCAGTGGCTAACATAACACCCATACATTGTTTTTCTTGGGCATGAGGTTGACCAAATAAATGTAATTCAGTCATTGCGACTTGTAATGCCTCATCAATACCTTCAAAAATCACATTTTCAGCATCCATACCCCCATAAATGACGCTACAAGCACCTTGCTCGCGTAACGTGGTAGACACCGGCAAGCCCAATAACGCACGCAGATGTAACTCAAACTGATTTTGTGCTTGTGTCACCATTGTCACCATACCACTATAATGTGGATAAGGACTCACTTCATTAAACCAAACTTGCTCACCTTTGACTAAAAATTCTACTCCAAAAATACCACATCCGCCTAAATGCTCGGTCAGTGTTTGAGCCATTTCATGGGCATGAGACAAAGAAGTCGGTGTCATACGCTGTGGTTGCCAACTTTCTGTATAATAACCGTCTTTTTTAAGATAGCCAATTGGCTCACAAAAATGCGTTTCAACGTCACCTTCACCATTTTTAGCACGAACCGTCAATAAAGTGATTTCATAATCAAATTTAATGAATTCTTCAACAATGACAGCATCACAACTGTCATGACTTAAATTCATGGCATGATTCCAAGCCAACTTCACATCATCAGGATCATTGATAATAGAATGTCCTTGTCCAGATGAAGATTGGATTGGTTTAACAATACAAGGATAACCCACACCACGATTGATTTGCATTTGTAATTCATTATAACTACGAGCAAACGCATAACGTGGCGTTGGCAAATCCAATGTTTCAGTCGCCAATTGCCTAAGATTTTCACGATTCAATGCTAATGAAACAGCGCGAGCCGTTGGAATGACTTTTATTGAAGTGGTTTTTTCTATTTCCACCAAAACATCAGTTGCAATGGCTTTGCTGATTGGTACAATAAAATGCGGTTGTTCTTTTATAATGAGTTCACGCAACGCCTTTGCATTATTCATATCACAAACATGGCTATGATGGGCAATTTGATGTCCGGGTGCATTGGGAACATTATCAACAGCAATGACTTCAATACCCAATCTGGTACATGCAATCACCATTTCTTTGCCCAATTCATGACTACCCAATAACATCACTCGCGTTGCAGAAGGACTCAAAGGTGTTCCAATTTTCATTTGGTTTTCATTATATAATTAAATTTTATTGAATAGAGAAAATATCTTTATAGTTTTTTTGAATTTAATACCTTATAACATTATAGCGTTAATAACTTAATTATTAATAATTTGAATAATAGAAACTGTAATTTATTCAATCGGTAATTGCTATATATGGTAAACAAAAGTATTTTAACTTTTCTAAAAATACGATTTCTTTAAGAAATAGCATTTTTCACTTCTCCGAAAAGTAGCCTTTAGGGTACTTGAGCTTTTAGCCATACGCTAGCGGTTGTTGAGTTTGTTGAACGATGAGATTTACTCATGGCAGGGAAGTTATTTTTTCCCAAGTTTCTTAGGTATAAATTCTTTACTTTTATTTATAATGAATTAATAATATAAGCAATTAAATTCAATTTGATAACTCATGCTACGCACCAAATTTCTCAAATATTATCATTGAACATTGCATCGCAAAATTATTCTATTTTAAACAAAGAGAAATCTTTTATACTTTCCAAAATTAAGATTTCTGAGATTCATAACACACCGTGAAGTTTTCCAAAAAATCACTGGAAAATTTACTAACTCATGTTACGCAACCAAGCCCAACTAAAATTTAGACTCCACTACAGTCATTAGGAATATCGCAGAAAATAGCTTATGCACTTAAAACAAATAGTATTTCTTAAAGAAATACTATTTGTAGGAATCTCTCATTCTACTTTGTCACATTTAAACTTTATCTCACGCAAAGGCGCAAAGGCGCAAAGATACAAAGTGGATTCTTAGCGTTCTTAGCGGCTTTGCGTGAAAATGAATTTGATAAAGTAGAACTAAATCATTACCATACTTTGCACTATCCAAGTGCGTAACCTGAATAACTAAAAGAAAAATTATCTCCCAAAAAAACATCATGTTTGAATTGACAGGCTATACCATCACCGAAACCATTTACCAAAGCGAAGAAACTCTCGTTTATCGTGGCTATCGGACCATAGATAAACATCCTTTCATTATCAAAGCATTACAAAGTAACTCACTGCCATCACAAAAAGTTGCACAATTTCACCATGCCTATCAAATCATAAAAGACTTGAATTTTTCCGGAATTATTAAACACTATAAACTACAAAACTATAATCACACTTGCGTATTAATTCTTGAAGATATTAAAGGCGACTCCTTAAAAAATATCATAGCCAGTCAACGGATTATTCCTCCATTAAGCCAATTTGCCAACCATTCCCCAAAAGAAGAATTAGAAGAAATTCTAGCTTTTCTATACCTTGCCATACAACTCGCCGACAGTTTATGTCAACTGCATGCACACAACATTATTCATAAAGCGATTCAACCGGCACATATTATTGTTAATTTAGAAACTGGACAAGTAAAATTCACTGACTTTAGTCTATCATCACACTTTTGTGAACAAAATGAAATCACCACTCATCTGCCTTTTGGCACATTGAATTACATTTCTCCCGAACAAACTGGCTACCTTGATACTGTTATAGATTATCGCACTGATTTTTACTCGCTGGGGCTGGTTTTTTACGAAATGTTAATCGGGCATCCACCTTATGAAAATCTTGAAGTGGCAGAATTAATACAATGTCACCTTGAAAAAACGCCTCTGTCACCACACACCCAAAATCCCAATATTCCGCCGGTCATTTCACATCTCGTCATGAAATTATTAGCTAAGGCAGCGGATGCACGTTATCAAAGTGCCCTTGCTTTAAAAGCGGATTTGCAAGCTTGCTTACATCAACTGACTGATGAAGATATGACCACTATCTGTTATAGCTCAGACTTCATCCAATCAACCTCCCCATCAACGCCTTTAGTGGGAGAAAACACCATTAATTTGACGAAAATTATAGAAGCCCTGCAAGCTATTTCTGGTGAAATTGTACTTAATCATCTGATCAAAAAATTCATGTCTATTGTGATAGAAAGTACCAGTGCTGAGCAAGGTTGGTTAATTTTAAAAAATTCAGAGGACATAGAACAACACCTAGAAAGGGATGAAGAACAAAATATCCTAACAAAACAACTCTTTATTCAAGCGTATGCGACTGCGCTTGAGGTGAAAATATTGAATCCTATTGCCATTCAATCCCTTAATAACAAAGATAATGCTCACATAACGTTATCTAAAACGATTCTTACTTGCGTCGCAGACACACAAACCCCTATTATTTCAAATAATACCCATAATAATGATTTATTGATTAATGAAGAAAATATTGAACAATTACCTAAATCAATCTTATGCTTACCCATTATTCACAAACAACAACTTAAAGGGCTGTTTTATTTAGAAAATAATCTAACTACCGATGCGTTTACCTCCGAACACTTATCCATTATCAAATTACTCTCGACACAAATTGCCATTTCAATAGAAAATGCGTTTTTTTATGCACAATTAGAACAAGCTCACTTTGCTGCTGAACAAGCGCGACGCATCGCCGAACAAACCCGTCAAAATGTAGAAGCCGCTAACCGTGCTAAAAGCACATTTTTAGCCAATATGAGCCATGAATTACGCACACCATTGAATGCTATTTTAGGTTATAGTGAAATGATCCAAGAAGAGGCACAAGAATCTGGCTATAACGATATTTTGCCTGATCTTGATAAAATTCAAATCGCTGGCATTCAGTTGCTTGGTATTATCAGCGATATTTTAGATATTTCTAAGATAGAAGCCGAAAAATTAGAATTAGACCTTTCTGAGTTTGCAGTGACTTATCTCGTAGAAGAAATGGTGACAACGATTCAATTAATGATAGAAATGGGAGGAAATACGCTTAATATTGAATGGGGAAACGAATTGGGAATGTTATATGCGGACTACCACAAAGTAGGACAAATTTTATTAAATTTATTAAATAATGCCGGCAAATTTACCAGTCATGGTACGATTACCTTAACAATTACTCGAAAAAAACTTTCTCTGGGAAAGGGAAAAAATAAATCAAATTTAAAAAACAAAGCATTTTCAGAATGGATATTTTTTCAAATAGCCGATACCGGTGTAGGTATTCCACCTGAACAAATGAATCATATTTTTGAACCTTTCACGCAAGGGGACAACTCAAGTACCCGAGAATATGGTGGCACTGGGTTAGGATTAACCATCAGTGAATATTTTTGTCGTGCTATGGGTGGCAATTTGTTAGTGAGTAGCGAAGTTGGTAAAGGTTCTGTTTTTACAGTACAACTACCAATACGAATAAAAAAAGCGAATAGCGAATAGCGTTTTCGAGTTTAATACTTTAATTATCAATAATTTAAATAAAATTAACCGTATTTTATTCAATAAGGAATAGCTATAGAATCAATTTTTCTCACCGACTGATTTGCAGTCTAAATAAAAAACGGGAGTAATGCAATGTGAGTGATATTTCAAAAGAATGCTGTCATTGATATTGCAAAACGACCCAAAAAACTAAATGACCTCCAAAGCTAAAGCTTTGGGCTTTCTTAAAATTTCATAAAACTTCATTTTCGGGAGTCGGGTGGATGGGTAAACAAAAGGATAACGCTGACAGTGCATTATTTAAAACAGCTATGCAAGGGGTAAAACCACTGACAAGCGACAAATTACCACTCACCAAACCACGCCCTTTGCCGATTCCCAAACAACGTTATTTAGATGATGCATTAGTACGCAAGGAAATGCTTTCGGATCATTTTGAACCGGCAGAGGTGGAAACCGGAGAGGAATTATTATTTATACGTCCAGGCATACAACATAGCGTTTTAACAAAACTACGGCGTGGACAATATAGTATTGAAGCAGAATTAGATTTACATGGAATGATAGTGCGCGAAGCGCGAGAGGAAATCAGCTATTTTTTGCATGAATGCCAAGATCGTCAGATTCGTTGTGCGCGAATTGTACATGGAAAAGGTCATGGTTCTTGGCAAAAACAACCCGTTTTAAAAAATAAACTGAATAAATGGTTACAACAATGGGATGAAGTTTTGGCGTTTTGTTCAGCACGTCCGGTAGATGGGGGGACAGGTGCAGTCTATGTTTTAATTAAACGAAGAAAATAAAATGGGAGTGGTTTGCACCACTCCCCTCAAAATTTTAACAAACAAACTGTTTAACTAAAGTCGTTTTATTTCTTTTGTGCGGGAGCTGGGGGAGCTGGAGGAGCTTGATAATCACGTCCAGAATAAGGAGCAGCACCATAGCCACCACCATAAGGAGCACCATAGCCACCACCATAAGGAGCACCATAGCCACCACCATAAGGAGCACCATAGCCACCACCATAAGGAGCACCATAGCCATAACCAGGATAACCACCATAACCATAATTAGGTTGTTGGTAATAACGATTATAACCACGACCGTTGCCACGACCACCCATAGAAGTACTAAAAGTCATATCACCCCAACCATTACCATCCATCCAATCATCCATCGTATTTCCATAACCTGAACCAGGATAGCCACCACCCCAAGGGCTACCACCCCAAGGACTACCACCCCAAGGACCACCGCCCCAACCATTACTACCTGGGAAACCACCAAACCAAGCTTGTGCTGGTGTGGCAATAACAGCACCACCTAAGATGGCAGACAACGCGATTGCTTTAGCAAGAGTTTTCATGCATAACCTCCAACATTAAATTTTAAAGATATTTATTATAAGTGGATAAAACAAATTAATCAAGATTGATTAATTAAAATTAATAATTCTTAAAAAATGTCAATTTAAGTCTTTAAAATAAGTTAATCATTAAATGAAGAATTTTATTTTTTAAAATAACTATAATTATCAATTATATAATGCAACTAAAACATTCTAAATGAATGTCATTGATTATTTCTAAAAGACTGCAAATTATAGATGTTTATAATTTTGCCAATCGTTATTCATTTTTTTTCATTCTTCATTTCACATCACATCATTTGACACTAGCGTTTTATAATCACTGCGTCTTTATTTTTATTTTCCATTCTTAATTCATCATTTAATGATAAATCTAAAGAGAAACTCAAACTGACGGTGACTAGGATACCAGACTATAAGAATATTAGCAAATACTAATTTACAGGACAGGGCTAAATCTTAAATAATACATTGTTTTTATTAAATAAAAAAAATTAAGCACTAAACCAAAAATCACATAGATTCTAGTAAAATCAAATAGTTAAAAAATTTTAACATTTTGTCATACTTTATATTTTTAAAATCAGTCAGTTAAAATATTAATGGGTAAAAAAGCCGGTTTACAAAATCTGTGGTTTCATTTCAATGAAACTGGCATAAAGACTGCTATACTTAAAAAATAAGGAAGTGAAGTTCAAATGATTTAATAGACTGCATATCAGTCAATTGCACTTTCAACGTGCAAAGCAACTCTTAAGGTGATTTCCAACCGTTCCGTTGCCTGCGATTGGTAAGCTTGTCGAACCAATCGCTCAGATAATGATTCCCAGTATATTCATTTTTGGAAATCGCCTAATTTACCAAACATCTAAAGGATAAAACAATGAACATTTTAGGTAGAGAATTTATCACAGAACAAATGCCAGATGGTTGGGTTATCTGCGAAAAATGGATAGATGGTGTACTTAATATCATTGATAATAAACTATCTAACCGCAAACACGCTCAAATAAAGTTACAACGTATGAGTAGTTATTTAATCAAAGACTGTCAAAAGCTAGGAATTAATCCAGAGCAATATTGGCAAAAGCACAATGGACAACTGCTTACTCAATTTATGAGTCAATTATGATTAAATCATTACACTTACTACAGTTGATACCTTATCCCCATCCTCATTTTCCACAATCCTTAATAAAAAAAGAAAGCTGCATTAATATTCAAAATAATAGGCTAATTCTTTATTTAGAGTTAGCCTATTATTTTGGCTTTTTTATCCACACGTTTCATCATACCTTCTCAGTTAAAAATTCTCTGTGTGAAATACTCCCCTCAAAGGAAATAAGACTCAAAACCTTTCCCCTACCCCCCATTCTACCGATTTTACCTGTAGCTACACAAAAATTTTTTAATATTTTGGAGAAGTGAAAAATGCTATTTCTTAAAGAAATAGTATTTTTAGAAAAGTTAAAATACTTTTGTTTACCTGCATATATTCTAAGTTTTCTGATTACTATCATTGCTCTTCACTCTGCTCAATAATTTTAAGGGATAGCAAAAAATAAATCATCCCATTTATGACGCGAAAAATCCTATTTCTTAGATTTTTATTTGGGACAATTATTTTTTTGAGGGGAATTCCCTAAAAGCGTAATTTATGTTCATCTTGAATATAATTTTATTAAAAAATAATTGTTTATCTATTCAGCCTCACAGACTACTCGCTAAATAACAGATATCTTAAAACAGCAATTCTAATTATACAATATATTTTATAATCAATGAGTTATACGATTTATACCGATTTTTGGCCCTTAAATTAGCGATTTTTGAATCAATTGTAAAGAAATAATTTATTGATAATCAAATATTTATAAACTATTAGACTTGCTGCTACCTTAAAATAAATTTTGAAACTATATGACTATATAAGTTATAATAAAAAAATTTATATAAATTTATAATTAAATAATCCTAATAAACCAATGATTCAGATAATTTTTGTAATTTATTGTTATTAAATTAATTTTTTAACCTAGACAAATATTTTTCAATGACTTATTAATTTAAAATAGAATATTTTTCAAAAACTGTATGTATTTCTCATCAATTATTTATTTTTTAAGAAAAATTCCATTTTTTCACCGATTAAAAATCTCATCGCTATTTGTTTTATATCTAAAAATAGTAACCATATCAAGTGATTTAATTTTCATTCACTATCTATCACTTTTAGCGACTCAAAATAGTAAATTAAGTTAAAACATATAGTTTAAATATTTAACTTGAATAGAAAATCAATGAATTATATGAAACTGATAGGTGGTAAAATTTTCATTCCTGATAAGTTGTAAAAATCCTTTTTAACTAATATTTCAGACCGTTTTTAAAATGCCGGCGGATTTTAAATTATTGAAATTTAATAATTTTATTCCTACCATACCGATAAAAAAAACACTTTAATCACAGTCAATAACAAAAAATATCCGAACCCTTCTTTTAACAGAAAAATGAATTTTTTGGTAAACGGATAGAGGTATTGATATGGTGGGCAAGCGGGCGGTACGATTTTTGGTATTTACCAACATTCTTGTCGCCCACTTACCCCTCATCGTTATACATAAATATTTAAGTATTTGAAATAAAAATATATTTCGTAGGGTGGGTTTCGCTATCGCTCTACCTGCCCCCTACTCTTAACGATTTTTGACTTATGTATAACGATGAGTGCTTACCCACCCTACATCAAATGGAGATCACACCCATCATGTCCCTTGAAAAATATCACCAATAAATATAATTTTATTAATTATATCATTAAATTATCTATTAATGTGGCAGTTCTAAATATTTAGGCACGATATAATAAGGCAATGCCTGACAAAAAAAAATCCAAAATAAATAATATGGTTCTCTCCAATCTTAGGAGATTATTGTTTTTAACCATTTTTTTTGAAAACTAACGAACTTTTAATATCCAAAAACTGATACTCTGAATACCTGATACCTGATACCTGATATCTGATACCTGATACCTAATACCTGATACCTGATACCTGATACCTGATACCTGATACCTGATACCTCACAAGATAACTGATATGGAATTATTAAATTTATTAAACACTCTTAGCCATCTCAAGGAATTTGATAGAATTCACATAGGTATAGCCTCTCCAGAAAAAATTCGTTCATGGTCTTATGGAGAAATAAAGACAGCAGAAACTATTAATTATCGTACATTTAAACCAGAAAACGACGGCTTATTTTGTGCCAAAATTTTTGGTCCGATCAAAAATGATGAATGTTTATGTGGTAAATATAAACTCTTTAAAAATAAAGGCATTATATGCGAAAAATGCGGTGTTGAAGTCACCAATACTTCTGTACGCCGTAAACGGATGGGTCATATTGAACTCGCTGCTCCCATTGTTCACATCTGGTATCTTAAATCATTACCCTCCCGGATTGGATTACTACTAGACATGTCTCTACGAGACCTAGAACGAATTCTTTATTTTGATGCCTACGTCGTAATTGACCCTGGTTTTACCCCTTTAAAACATAAACAGCTTCTCTCAGAAGCCGCCTTTTTAGAAGCTGTAGAAGCTTATGGACATGAATTTGAAGCGCGAATAGGCGGTGAAGCTATCTATGAATTGTTACATTCCCTTGATTTACATATCTTAGAAGACCAACTCGGCGAACAACTTGATATCAACTTATCTGAAACCGTTAAAAAAAGATTAACCAAACGCTTAATGCTCGTTAAATCCTTAGTCCAATCTCAAAACCAACCAGAATGGATGGCATTAAAAGTATTACCTATTTTACCGCCAGATTTGCGTCCCTTAGTACAATTGGAAGAAGGGGGACGCTTTGCCTCCTCAGACTTGAATGAACTCTATCGTCGGGTAATTAATCGTAATAACCGCACCAAACGCCTACTAGAATTAAAAGCACCTGAAGTCGCTATTCGCAACGAATTACGAATGTTGCAAGAAGCCGTGGATGCGTTACTTGATAATGGGCGGCGGCACAATGCTTTCACCGGCAATAATAAACAATCGCTTCATTCACTCTCCGATATGATTAAAGGTAAACAAGGTCACTTCCGCCAATATTTGTTAGGTAAGCGGGTGGACTTCTCAGGGCGTTCAGTCATCGTGGTTGAACCCACTTTAAAATTACATCAATGTGGTTTACCAAAAGAAATGGCTGTAGAACTCTTTAAGCCATTTTTAGTTAATCATTTACAAAAGAATAATAAAGCGATATCCATCAATGAAGCTAAAAAATTAATCCAACAAAAAACACCAGATATTTGGGCCAGTCTTGAAAAAGTGATTGAACATCATCCGATCCTTCTTAATAGAGCACCAACACTATATCGCTTAGGTATTCAGGCATTTGAACCGGTGTTAGTGGAAGGTAAAGCTATCCAACTACACCCGCTAGTATGTAAAGGCTTCAACGCTAATTTTGACGGTGACCACATGGCAGTGCATCTGCCTCTATCTATAGAAGCCCAACTTGAAGCTCATATTTTGATGATGCCTAACCGTAACCTTCTCTCACCCGTGAACGGAACCCCCTTAATTGTCCCTTCGCAAGAGATGGTTTTAGGACTTTATTATATGACCCATTCTCGTAAAGGTGTATTAGGTGAAAATATGGTGTTTGCTGACCTTAAAGAAGTGCAACGTGCTTTTGAAAATAGAGTCGTTGACTTGCAAGCAACCATCGAATTTCGTTTACCAACTCAACCAAGTAGCCATGTTAAAAAAGCCAAGCATACCCGTCTTCAAAAGCTGTCACGGATAAGAACTACCGTTGGTCGAGCTTTATTGTCACAATATTTACCAGAAGGATTTTCCTTTGATCTTATCAACTGCTGTTTAACAGAAAACATACTTTCTAATCTCATTAATCAATGCTATTATCGATTAGGTTCAGAAAAAACCCTCATTTTTGCTGAACAGTTAATGAGAATAGGTTTTATAATGGCCACCCGTGCTGGTATAACATTAAGCATGGAAGAAATGATTATTCCTTCTGAAAAGCCAAAACTTATTAATGAAGCTTTAACAAAAATTGAGGACATCCAAAAACAATACCAAAAGGCTTTGATAACTAATAATCAGCGTTACAATAAAATCATTGATTTATGGACAAAAACTCACGATAAAATGGCAACCGCGGTACTCAATCATTTATCAGAAAAACCTAGACAAACCGCCAAATATCGCCAAGCATCAAATCACCCATTACCAGAAAATAACCTGTACATGATGATAGATGCTGGTATACGAAATTTAATGTCAATTAGCCAACTGTCTGGAATGCGTGGCCTAATGGCTAAACCAGATGGTTCTATTCTCGAAACACCTATTACAGCTAATTTTCGTGAGGGATTGGATGCTCATCAATACTTTATTTCCACACATGGCACTCGTAAGGGACTGGCAGATATGGCCCTTAAAACCGCTAATGCTGGCTACTTAACTCGGCGATTAGTTGATGTTGCACAAGATGTTATCATTGCTGAAAAAAATTGTGGTACCACCCAAGGTATTACAATGACAGCCTTAACCAAAAATGACCTGCTCATTAAAACATTCAGTGACAGAATCAGAGGACGAGTCACAGCGGAAGATATTTATCTTCAAAAATCACAAAAGCCCGTTGTTAAAGCAGGTACTTTGCTGGATGAAAAATGGATAGAAAAACTAGAACAATGGAAAATAAAACAGATTAAAGTGCGTTCCCCAATTACCTGTCAATCTGAGCATGGCGTATGTGCCCTTTGCTACGGTCGTGATTTAGCACAAGGACAACTTATTCATGTGGGAGAAGCTGTTGGTGTGATCGCTGCTCAATCCATTGGAGAAGCTGGTACTCAACTAACCATGCGTACCCATTGGAACGGGAGCGTCAAACATACTGCTACAATCAATCACATTAAAATCAACGCTAAAGGAAAAGTCAAATTCCATCATCTCAAGCTGATTGAACAAAATGCGACTCCAAATGAAAAGAAAAAAGCCAAAAAACCATTTATTGTCGTTTCTCAAGCAGGTGAAATCAGTATTCTTGACAAAGCAGGGCAAGAACAAGAACGTCATAAAATACCTTATGGGGCCATTCTCTCTATCAATGATGGCGACCAAGTTATTGTGGGGCAACGAATTGCCGATTGGGACCCCTATAATGATCTCCTGGTTACCGAAGTGACCGGCTACATTCGTTTTGTGGATATTGTTGAAGGAACCACTGTTCATTCAGAAACTGATCCCAAAACCGGACTGACTATTCTCATCGTTAAAGCATCTAACTTGCGACCCACATACGCTAAAAAATTGCAGCCCCAAATTAACATCGTTGACAAAAATAATAATGAACTAACGTTTGCTGGCACTTCAAAAAAAGTCACCTATTTTTTACCAGCACATACCATCATTAATATCAAAGAAGGGGCAAAAGTCAACGCCGGTGATATCATTGCCAAATTACCTTTTGAAACCCCAAAAATTCGTGATATTACCGATGGTTTATTACGAGTAGCTGACCTTTTTGAAGCGCGTATCCCTAAAGAACCGGCTATTTTAGCTCAATGTTCTGGCACGGTGAGTTTTGGCAAAGAAACTAAAACTAAACATCGTTTTATTATCACTGACGAGGAGGGACAACAAGAAGAACATCCCATTCCCAAATGGCGATTTATAAACGTTTCTAGTGGTCAACAAGTCGATTTGGGGGAAATGGTTGTTAATGGTATCTTGAATCCTCATGATATTCTACGCTTAAAAGGACCTCTAGCACTGGTTAAATACCTTATCAACGAAATGCAAGAAATCTATAGTAGCTATGGTATCAAGATTAATGACAAACATTTTGAAGTGATCATACGACAAATGTTGCGTACCCTTACTATTATTGACCCAGGTGATACACCATTTTTTAGTGGTGAACATGTCACACACAATCAATTAGAAACAGAAAATCAACGTATTGCCAAACAAAGCCCTCGTTTTGGCAGATTAGCGACTTGGGAAGCCAACTTATTAGGAATTACCAAAACCTCATTATCCACTGAATCATTTATTTCAGCCGCTTCCTTTATGGACGCAGCACGGGTATTACTTGCCAGTGCTATTCAGGGTAAATATGATGAACTACGTGGATTTAAAGAAAATGTTATCTTGGGCCGTTTAATTCCGGCTGGCACCGGCTTAAAGAAAAAAGAAGCTAGAAAAAAAGAGAACCGAAAAAAGAGAAGAAAAACTTAAGAAGGAGAAAGGAGGTAGAAGACAGGGGACAATAAAATCAATAAGACTCCAACAGACATTTTGGATTCTGATGAAGAAAATTGAGTTGGAGTCCAAAATTTATTTTTAACCAATCTCCTGTCCCCTGATACCTGTCTCCTTTTATCTGTCCCCTGCCCCCTTTATCCTGTTCCCTTACTAAAATGACACAACAATCTACTTACATTCGTTTACAGTACGAACAAACCTTAACCACCTGTTCACGCCGCTTGTTGGGTAGTGATTATGATGATGATGAACCACTTGCTGATGTCCTTAACGATCTCCTAATAGCTACTTCACTCAGTCGAATCGGTTTATTTAAAAATATAACCGATTCTAAACGGAGTATGAGTACACAATGTACTCATCAAATCGTCCCCCCAGAAACGCCCCGTTCAAAACAGTTAATCACGCAAAAATGGCAATATCAACAAGGATTTATTCGTTGGGAAACCCTCCTTCCTCAAGGTAAAATGATAAGCGGCAAGGTGGCTGATTTACCACCGTGTGAACAAGATATTCTACAACCCTTGGGCCCACTGTCCCTGTTAGTTATTCCTATTAAAGTCGCTGGACTTTGGTATGGCTTTATCTACTTTGATGATATGACAACAGCGCGATCCTGGACTGCTGATGAAATTAATTTCTTAAAAAAGGCCACCGAATTAATTGGTATTTTTCTGACTCGTTGTCAAAATGAAAGCCATTGGCGTGAACATGAAATCCGCTATCATTCCGTCGTAGCTACTATGCAAGAAGGTGTAGTTCTACAATATGCTGACGGACGAATCGGTGCCTATAATGCCAGTGCTCAACGTATTTTAGGGATACCTACCGAACAACTTATCGGATTTAGTTCGCTCAATAAAGAGCAATTGGTTTGTGAAGATGGTTCCCCATTTCCAGAAGAACACTTGCCCACTCAAATCACATTACGCACCGGACAATCTTGTTCCAATGTTGTGCTAGGCGTACAAAAAGATAAAAATCATTTCACTTGGTTATCTCTTAATTCTCAACCACTATGGCACAAAGGAGATAAACTCCCTCACGCCGTCGTTTCTACCTTTACCGACATCACAGATCGCAAACAAATAGAAGATGCTTTGGCGTTAAGTGAAACACGTTTCAGGGCCATCTTTGATAGCGCAGCTGTTGCTATTACACTCATTGATCCAGCCGGTCACTATATACAATTTAATAGCAGATGGTTGGAGATGCTTGGCTACACTGCCGAAGAAATGGCCCTTCAAAACAATATCAATTTCTATCATAAAGATGAATACTCTGCTATTGAAACCCAAATACAAGCCCTAAAACAAGGACAGTTTGAACATTTCCGCACAGAAATGCGCTTTATCCATAAAAATGGCTATGTATTATGGGGAGATATTTCTTGTTCTGCTCTTCGCAACAAACAAGGTCAGTTAGAAGCCATCATCAACATTATTACCGATATCACGGAAAGAAAACAGATAGAAGAGGAACGTGATCGCCTCTTTAATTTATCACTGGATATGCAGTGTATTGTCAGTTTTGATGGTTATTTTCTTGAATTAAATATTGCTTGGGAACAGACTTTAGGTTATAGCCGTCAACAACTGATGGAAAAACCGTTTTTAACTTCTGTTCACCCTAACGACGAACAAGCAACGGCTCAATTTTTTGAACAATTATTACAAGGTAAATCCGTACAAGGATTTGAAAATCGTTATCGTCGCCAAGACTCGTCTTATTGCCGACTATCTTGGAATGCCTATCCCTTAGTTGATCAACAAATATTTTATGCGATCATTCGTGATATTACTGAACAAAAACGCACCGAAGAGACGATTAGACTCAATGAACATCGTTATCGGGCCATTGTACAAGACCAAACTGACTTGATTTGTCGGTACTTGCCTGATGGTCGTCTTAGTTTTGTTAATGAAGCCTATTGTCACTATTTTAGTACGACTGAAGCTGAACTCATTGGACACTACTTTGCACCCTTGCTCTATGACGAAATGCAGGAAATTATTAGTTACATGATGGCCGATTTAAGTCTAGAAAAGCCAGTAACCGAAATGGAACACCATTCTATTTTAAAGGGCGAACATTGCTGGCAACACTGGATTGGGCGTGCTTTGTTTGATGAAAATCATAAATTATTTGAATATCAAGTTGTTGGAAGAGATATTACGGAGCGAAAACAAGCAGAAGAAGAATTACGCCGTGCCAAAGAAGCCGCAGAAGCAGCCACTCGTGCTAAAAGTGAATTTCTCGCTAATATGAGCCATGAGATTCGTACTCCCATGAATGGCGTGGTGGGCATGACCGAATTATTACTCAACACCGAACTTTCCTCCAAACAACGTGAATATGCAGAAATCATTCACCAATCCACAGATGCTCTACAAACCATTATCAATGACATCTTAGATTTTTCTAAGATTGAAGCTGGTAGATTATCCTTAGTCTTATCAGTATTTGATTTGGAAGAAGCAGTTTTAAAAGTAGCGCGTTTGCTATCTGCTGGTGCGGAATCTAAAGGCTTTGAACTCATTGTTCGCTATGCACCAGATGCCCCTCGCCACTTTGTCGGTGATGCCGGACGAATACGACAAATTCTGACTAATCTCGTAGGAAATGCCATAAAATTTACTCAACAAGGTCATGTATTGCTTGATGTAGACTGTCAAATACAAACCATAGAGTCAGCCTGCATGAGTATTCAAATTGAAGACACTGGTATTGGCATACCCCCAAATAAATTGGAAACTATCTTTGCCGCATTTACCCAAGCAGATGCCACAACAACTCGTCAATTTGGCGGGACGGGCCTTGGATTAGCGATTAGCCGACAATTGGTTAATTTAATGAATGGTGAAATTGGTGTGGTGAGTGAAGAAAAGAGAGGTTCAACCTTCACCTTTACGTTACCATTGCCACTAGCAGAAATTCATGATGAAAACCGGCATACCGGCTTACCGATTTCTATTGGTAATCTCACCATGGTAGAACGCGAATCTTTGCGAGGTACCAAAATTTTAGTGGTAGATGATAACAAAGTCAATCAACGCATTTTGCTAGAACAATTGGTAGGTCTACAAATTTGCTGTTATGCGGTTGATAATGCAGAATTAGCCTTAGAGGAATTACGTGAAGCACAACAAGAGCAAGACCCCTATTGGTTAGCGATTCTTGATTACTTGATGCCGAACATGGATGGCGAACAACTTGGTAAACAGATTAAACAGGACCCCAACATCCAAAATACGATGATAATTCTACTATCATCAGCGGGTTATCAAGAAGAAAGTATCGAATTACAAAAAATTGGCTTTGCGGCCCATTTAGTCAAACCATTGCCTCAACACAACTTACAACAAGCATTGTTGGCACTGAGAACCGCTTTTGATAATCCCCAACAGCCAGTAGAATTTCTGACGATGGAAAGTATGAATGATTTTCAATTCAAACAATCTCAAAGGATTTATTCTAATATCCCAGTGTTGCTTGTTGAAGATAATGATGTCAATCGTCTGGTTGCCGTGAGTATGTTAGAGCAATTAGGTTGTCAAGTGACTGAAGCGGAAAATGGACAAATAGCGTTAGAAAAATTGGAACAGCATTCGTATGTTATCGTTTTCATGGATATTATGATGCCCGAAATGGATGGTTATGAAGCGACACAACAGATACGCGAATGCGAAGCTCAACAACCGGTATTTGGGGCGCAAACGTCAAAACTGATTATTGTTGCCATGACAGCCAATGCGATGGAAGGTGATGCGGAACGTTGTATTGCCAAGGGAATGGATGATTATATTGCTAAACCCATCAGCCTAGAACGGGTTTTTAATATTCTCAACAAATATTGCCCATCTTCTTATCAGATTATTCCACCTTCAAACTTGGCTTCCCAATCTAACTCAACTAAAAAATCATTCCTTAACACAAAAAAGAACAAACCGAAACGAGATAAAACGGTTTTGTTAGTAGAAAATCATGAAGTTACCCGTTTAGTGACCACTAATATGTTGAATGAACTGGGGTTGGAGGTTGAAGTGGTCGAAAAAGGCAAACAAGCGGTGGAACTGAGTATTAAAAATCGCTATGATTTCATTTTTATAGATATACAGTTGCCAGTGATGGACGGCGTAGAGGCCATCAAATTGATACGTCGCGGCAAAAACAAAAAAACACCGATTGTGGCCATTGCCACTAATTACCAACAATCAGTCATCAAACAGTATCTCGCCGTAGGCATGAATGATTGCATTAGCAAGCCGGTAACAATAGAACGCCTACGTGTCACGGTAGAAAAATACATAACAATAGCTACAGCAACGAAAAAAGCAAAAAATAAGAAAACGATGGCCTCCAAAAAATCCTCTCATGTGATGAGCGATGTTCAAGAACAGAAAAGTTCCGATATTTCTACTCATGTCGTAGAAAAACAGCCATTACCAGAAAAATCAGTTATCAGTTCACCATCAACCGGAGAAAATCCTCTGTTGGAGAATTTACCGATTTTTGATACGTTACAAGCCAAACGTATTGCCATTGGTCATCTTAAAATTTTACAGAAAGTGACTGACAAATTTGCACAAGATACTCCCAAACAACTAAAAAAATTGCAAACGGCTTTGCAAGCAGGTAATCAGAAAGAAGTAGAACGTTTCACCCATTCATTAAAAGGCAGTTCCCGCAGTGTCGGTGCATTGCGATTGGGGGAAGTGGCCTTTATAGCAGAACAAGCGGCTAAACAAGGTGATTTAGCACAAGTAGAGAAATTATTCTCTATGCTCACCAACGAATTTGAACAATTACACGCCATTTGGAAAACCACTGAGTGGGAAACTTTCTTTTAAAATAATGGTGAATGATGAATAGAGGTTCCACAAATGCTATTTCTTGAAGAAATAGTATTTGTTGTGCATCTGGAAGAAATAGTTCAAACCTTGTTCGCCATTCTTCACTGTCTTTAGCCGATACCCACTCTTCATCAGCCGGTTCCACAAATAGAATACGAGACAGAACAAAATCAGCAAATGTATCCCTTTTTTTATGACCCTCTTGGGGATAGATAATTCATTGAATTTTAATTTATTTATAAAATCCCTCATGGGGATGCGTAACTTTATAATAATGCCTACATCTCATAACCCCTCAAGGGGATTTTTATAGTCAGATTCTCCTTTAATCCTCTTCTAAATTTTGACGATCCGCAATCTCACTTCGATGTTTCTTATTATCTAATAATAGTTGCTTTAATATTTTTATAACTGAATTCACAGTGTCAAAGCATTTTTCTTTATTAGGAATTTTCATATCTTCCAAATCACCATAGAAATCTTTGAGGTATCGTAATAAATCTTGACATCGTGCTTCAACCAACATCAGTTCTTCATGATTAGTCTTATACATAGATTTTCTTCTCCCTGATAAATGACGGATTGCCATTTAATCACAATTTTACTTTTTAGTCAAATAACCATGTAAGTATTATTATACAATAAAACGACAATACATTTTTTAAAATGTAAATATTTTTACATATATTATTTTTATTATGGTATTGATTTTTTAATTTTATTCCTTATAATAACACAATATATTTACAATAAGATAAGGAAATATTTATGCTAAGAGTACGAATCCAGTTATCAAAAAAAGAAAGGATTTATTACCAATATTTAGACATACTCCATGATGCTTTGGTAAATGCATTGGCAACCGCTGGCGCAAAATCAGAACAAATCACTGGCATGAATGCTTTGCCTTGGAATTTCGCCGTATTGGGTAGACAAACCAAACAAGGCAAAATGGCACATACCTTAATTGTCTCGACACCGGATGCGACGTTAGCGCAATGGTTACGCAAGATAAATCCTGACAAAATTTTTTATGCCCGTGCCAGCACCGTTGAAAAAGTACATTTCGCTGGCGCGGACATCAAAATTGAGGATGAGCCGATTTTGCCCAATCAGAATGCTTTGGGTGTTTTGATGCTATCGCCATTAGTTATTAGCGATAAAACCACACCCAATAAAAAACGTTGGCACAAACATCTTGGGCAATTTGATTTAAGCGCGGCGATTAATCACCGCCTATCGCGGCTTGCCGGGCGTGAAGTGAAATTAGACGTTCAACCGGATAGCCTTTATTTGCGTTGCAATCCGGATCATTCCGTCTTAGTACCGATGAAACTCATGCGTAATGGCAAAACCGCCTTTGTAATTGGCATGAACGCGCCACTCGTTTTAACCGGCAGTGAAGAAGATTTACGATTGGCTTGGTATGCAGGCATTGGCGAAAAAACCAGAAATGGGTTTGGCTGTATTGGCTTAGCAGAACAGGGGGTAGGGCGATGAGTGATATTGCGTGGATGGCAAAAGCGAGAAAAATAGCTGAACAAACTTACCGTAATTTCTTACAACACGTTGTCATTGAACATGTCATTAAGAAAGATCGGATTGGACAGTTACCAGATAAAAAAAAGGATAAAGTGGCTAAAGAAGAACTAGCCGATTTTCGTACCATTAGATTAATGTCTATCAGTGGTAAAGGCGGATTTCATCCACAAGGTCAATATGACAAATATACCAACGTTACCCTATTAGATCATCTCCTATCCGTTACGCGAGGCAGTTTGCTCTTAGCAACAATGAATTGGCTTAGCCAAAATGCCAATATGGAGGAAAATTTACTCAACAAAAAATTAGCCGTCATTGCAGCTACCGCCTTTTTACATGATTTAGATAAAGATTTAGAAGAAGCGCGTAGTGTGGTTGATCTAAAACCTTCTGATATGGCAGAACGAGTCAAACGATATGGTATTGAATCCTTTTTGGAAAATGCCGGCGTTAATTTAACGGCTGAACATCTATTACACCTTATTGAGCAAGTCGAAGATACTCAATCTTATCGTCATCTGACAACACCATTACCCAAATTTATTGGTGATGAATTAGCACATTATGTGAAATTAGCCGATAAATTAGATGGTATTTGGCTTGATTCTACGCCTGAAAAAGGTGGATTTAAAGGCGTTATCAATAGGCTAGAAAAAGATAATAGCCGTTTTAAAGAAAATTCCTTATTACCGCATTGGCATCCCATTGATATTTACGATCCCCATCATCCTTTTTTATTGGATAAATTACAGCTATTTCTATCTCTGTTTAGTGAAGCAATTACCGGGATTCCACCTTTATTAGAAGGGCATCATGATGGGCGTTTATACATGCTACTGCCCAAATCCCAATTTGATGACATTGTGGATAAGGCACTGACAAAATTAGGTGAAGAATTACCATTTGGTTTAGACATTGATATATCTAATGTCGGTGTACCGGCTTTATTAAATGGGCAACCCACTCATGCAGAATTGCAACGTTTTATACTGAATAAAACTAAAATGTCGCATGACAAACTCTGCAAATTGCTCACAGTAAAATCTAAATACAAAGCCCAACTCGAGCAACCGCTTGACGATTTATTAGGCAAAATGGGATTAGCTCCCCGATTTCCCAAGCGTTCACTGCAATTGATGACTTTATATGACACCTTGGAAGGCTTAGACGCAGATGAAGAGGAATGGCTACGTTATGCAGCGCATCTTGCCCTCATGCTAAATCTTAAAATAGACAAAAGCAAAACCTTAACTTATGAACAACGAGAAGTCTTTTTATTAGACACTCTCCAATTAGAACGTCCCGCTTTTATTACCGAAATTGATGATCAAAAATCGCGTTGTGTCTTAACCGCTTTATGGGCAATCACTTTGGCTGATAAAGATGATGATTTAAATAAAGCGATTTGGGAAGAAGACGGCTTATTGCAACGCTGGTTAGAAGGCTTTGAAGATAACCCCGGTTTTCGGCAATTTTTGGAAATCGGTGAAGGAAGTATGATTGCTCAACAAGTGAAACAGCATTTTCGCTATTTATTGACCAATCAGCGCGTCGTCGCTGAAAATGAAGACGCATTGGGCCGTTGTTTATTTACCGACGAACCAACCGAGTTTAAAAATCCAATCAATCAAGCCAGCGGTTTATTGGGAGTCAAAATTTCGGCATTTTCGGGGCGCGACAATCGCCCTGAATTACTCACTTCTGATAAACCCCATACTGTTATCAGTCCGGTTTCGATGGCAGAACATAAAATTCGCCATGAAATCCAAGGGGGTAGCAAAGATGGTGTACCCACATTAATTTATTCACCAACCACCGTCGGATTCTTTGGTGGTTTACTGTTGAATAGAGAAATGTCAGCCATGTCATTATTTGATATGAGTCGGCTTGAAGTCAAAAAAGGGACGGTGTTACGTGGGCCCGAAATGTATCAAGGTCGGTTAAGACTCGCAAAATTAGAACGATTATCAGAAAAAACCAAAGATCAAATCACGCAACTGCGTTTGTTGTTAACCGCAGCGCGTCGCACGGGCCGTCCTTTTCATATTTTTAGGGGCCTACCCACGACGCAACGCGAATTTTTTTACTATGATGCCATGCCCTCCTTATTGAGGAAATTGCTTGGTAGCAATGCACTACGCTTAGAAAAAATTCCCGACGCACTGAAAAAAGTTGAATTAGCACAAACCCTGTTAGAACATAATAATTTGGGCTACGAAGTGTTAAATCGCTATGTGACGACTGAAACACGCTTTGGGGCTATTTGTCTTGCATGGTGCGTATTAGCTAAAGATGAACAAGCTTCACCGGCAGTTATCATCACTAAAAAACGTTTATATCAAGAATATCTTAACTATAGCGAGGTCAATATGACACCATCTGATAAAGCCTTTGTTGAACTCGGCCAAGCAGCAATCGACATTCAGAAATATGTCGGTGCCAGCAATTCCACGAGCGAACAGATGAAAACCTTTAACATTTGTTTGGAAGCCGTGAATATAGCTCGAAAAGCCACCGTGCCACAAGATAACCCAGAATCACTGATTTATGCTGTCGCCGGTGAATTGGAAAATGGCTTAAAAGACAAAGCCAAATATGACAAAGCCAAGAAAAAGCAATTTGAAAATTGCTTAAAATTCGCTGAGCAATTTGTTAATGATGTATGGCTGAAGGTAATGAAGGGCCGGATGGTCAGTCACAGCAGTTTACGGGTTTTTGGCAGTATTTACCGGATAGCTTTTGTTCATGCACATATCAAAAACTATGAAGAAAATCATCCAGAATCACAAAAAACAGTAGAAACCTGACCGGTTTTTAAAACCAGTCAGGTTTTGTCAGCTTGTGGTAGAAACCTTCGAGGTTTTGAAAACCTCGAAGGTTTGGCTCCCCAAATTTTTTTTGAAAACTATATTCGTATACTCTGAACGGGTGAATTTTAAACTTTTTGAAATGGTTGTTTCGTTCATTATCGCAAGCGAATTTCCGCAACGAAGTAATGAGCGAAGCGAGATCAACACGAAAACCGAAAATTTGAACATTCGAAGTATATATTCATAACTCCAAAGGACAACTTATGAATCGTTTTAATCCCTTTTTAGGCAACATCGACGAACTGTTTAAAACCAGCGAAGGTGAAAAAAAAGAATACGTGCATCCCGCCTTGAAAAATCTGGGTAGTGTTAGCCTCGTACTCATCCGAGAAGCCATAGCTCCCGTCGTATTTCGCAATTCAGAAGAAGAAATCACCGATATTGAAATTAATCAGGGTGAAGGCAACAGCGATCTTTATGTGCGAGCCGTACCCAATAAATTTAAATATCCAGAACGCGGACGCGGCTTACAAATTCTGCGGTTATTTAAAGCCGGTGGCAAAATGCCACAAAACAAGATTATCCTAACCAAAAAGATGAAACCCTCTGACGGTTTTGATCTCAACAGTCTGGTATTTGGTGATTCAACCGTCTGGGATAGCAATGTACTACCGGTGAAAGCCGCCGTGAATTATTCTGATGCTTTGAGTGTATTACCCAAGCATTTTTGTGTTGATGCGACTTTTCATCATCGGGCGTTTGAAGATGGCACTTTATTTGACGCAGAAGCGAAGAAAAACAGCGACAACTTATTTAATCGTCATTTTGTCAAACCCGGTACATTATTAGTACAAGTGCTTTCTACACGCGGACGCTTATTACCACGTATGGGTTTAGATCATTTATTGTTAAGCATTGGTGTTGCCGGAACTTATGGCGGACAAACTTCAGTCACCGGCACCAATATCCGAACCCATATTGCCGGCATTTATGGCGGACGTTTTGAACAACCTGAAACTT
>Ga0233403_10000212_pt1 | contig 27190 bp, 12 predicted proteins | sample Na_oxic_1_MG_FD_179866 | JGI IMG/M metagenome (GOLD analysis project Ga0233403, IMG submission 179866) | Seawater microbial communities from Saanich Inlet, British Columbia, Canada - Na_oxic_1_MG | ecosystem: Environmental > Aquatic > Marine > Inlet | place: Canada: British Columbia | collected...
CCTAAAGATAAGTCATCCTCACCACCTGCGGTTTCATCAGCTGCGCCTAGATCATCATCTAAAGATAAGTCATCAGCACCGCCTAGATCATCATCTAATGACAAGTCATCATCTAAAGACAAGTCATCACCGCCGGCCGTTTCATCAGCACCGCCTAGATCATCATCTAATGACAAGTCATCATCTAAAGACAAGTCATCATCTAAAGACAAGTCATCACCGCCGGCCGTTTCATCAGCACCGCCTAGATCATCATCTAATGATAAGTCATCATCTAAAGACAAGTCATCATCTAAAGACAAGTCATCACTGCCGGCCGTTTCATCAGCACCGCCTAGAGCATCATCTAATGACAAGTCATCATCTAAAGACAAGTCATCAGCGTCGGCCGTTTCATCAGCACCGCCTAGATCATCATCTAATGACAAGTCATCGTCTAATGACAAGTCATCACTGGCTGATTCATCACCTGCGCCTAATTCATCTAATGACAAGTCATCATCGTCTAAAGACAAGTCATCATCACCACTGGCTGATTCATCACCTGCGCCTAATTCATCTAATGACAAGTCATCATCGTCTAAAGACAAGTCATCACCATTGGCCGATTCATCGCTACCGCCTAGTTCATCTAGCGACAAGTCATCATCATCACTGGCCGATTCATCGCCTGCGCCTAATTCATCTAATGACAAGTCATCACCTAAATCTAGACTTTCTTCATCACCGCCAATATCAGCTTGTTCATCACTGTCGGTAAGAGAGAGATCATCATCTAAATCTAAAGAAATACTATCACCCTCTACTTCATCAACGGTGGTATCCAGATCAAGTTCCAAATCACCCAAATCATCGCCGCTTTCTAACAAATCTATCTCATCACCCGTATCTGCGCCGGACAGAAGATCGTCACCGACTCCTTCCTCTGTTAACAGTGATGCTTCCGTTTCATCTGTATCGTCATCGCCTAGTGTAGCGGCAGCAAGGGCACCAGCCCCCAATGCAGCGGCACCTGCTGCTGCAACAGCAGCAACGCCAGCACCTTGACTTGACGGTGTTGTATCCAATTCACGGCCAGGAGATAAATTCTGCCAGAGTGTTTGAGCTTTATCCCATAAAGGCCCTTGCCCACCGACAGCACTATGTAGTAGCTTGGCTTCTTGTTCAAATTCATCAACTTCCTTGGCTGCGGCATGAAGTTCTAGTAATTCCAACCGATATTCAGCGTGATCGGGGTATTTCTCAATCGCTTCATTCATCAAGTCTTTGGCTTTCTCGAAATTCCCAAATTCCTTGTACACACCGATTTCTTCACGTAAATCTTCATCAAAAACCGGATCAACGCCATCATCCGTTTCGAGCTTGCCATCATTGCCGATTTGTTGAATCATGTCGTCAATATCTTGAATAGGCGCGTTGTCACTCTCTCCATCCGTTAAGGGTTTGCCTTCAGCTTCTAAACGATCCAATTCTTCCTCTATTTCTTCCTCGCTCAATTCTGTACCACCTTTCCATTCTGGCGGTTCAAGTGATTTTGAAGAGCGGCCTCTCAAGAAACCAAGCAGGAGAAATAATAAGAGTGTGCCTCCTCCGATACCCCCAACAGTCGGCCAACCTCCTAAGTGATCATTCACAAGTGTATTGGCCTTTGCGATAAACGTGGGTTCCTCTGTTACAACATCATTCTGCCCCGTTCCGTTACCATTATCATTGATATCATCGTCTGGCTTTTTATCATCGGTTTTAACCGGCTCTTTTCCCTCACCTTGTTTATCGTCAGTGGAGCCTTTCCCTTCGCTTGGTCCTGTTTCATCTAATCCTGGGCTTACAATATCTTGTCCAGCAGCAGCAATTTGCGTTTCTTCATGTTGCAGTTTTTTAGGATCATTCAGCTCTTTTTTCGGGGCAATCTCAATAGGCAGAGTGGGTTCAACAGGGGGTTTTTTGATTTCGCCGCTTTGTAACGCTGCGATTTGGGTTTTGAGCTTCTGATTTTCGGCTGCTTGTCTCTTCAGCTGCTTTTGTAATTCGGCCAGTTGTCTGTTTTGAAGCGATATCATTTCATTGAACTGCTTAAACTGCTTCTCCATAGTCAGAAGCGTTTTCTTAGTCGCAGTCAACTCACCTGTTACGTACTTATTTTTCTTTTCAATACTGTAATTTTTTGCCTTAACCTCCAGCACTTGGTTACGCAATTCGTTAATCTCTGCCGTATTATTCCCACTCACTTGCGAACTATTAGGAGAACCCGCTCCCTTTTCACCTGGTTTAGGCCCACCAAGTATCACATCAGCTTCTGGCTTAGAGATAGCCGGTTTCTTTTTAGGTAGAGTTGTAGCCGTTTGTGGTGCCGTGCCCATGTTTTGACGATTTCCCGTCTGACGCAGGGGTGGATTTTTAACAACACGAGTCATTTTACCCTTCCAACCCGGTATGCGTAACACCTTTCCGGCCTTAAGCAAATTCATATTCCTTCTGATAAAGGCACCTGGATTGGCACGGAAAATTTTCAACATTTGTTGCCGCATAGACACCCCTTTAGAACGGGTGCGTTTAGCAATTTTCCACAAGGTATCATTTCTAACCACAGTATAAGAAGCACTTCTAGTGGTCTTGCGTGTTACCCGCTTCTTTTTAGGGGCTTTAAACTTCCGTTTTTTAGGTTGACTCGTTTTTCGAGTGGTTTCAGTTCTGCGAGATCGGGTTTCCCTAGGTGGCTTAGTAGAGACAGGGGTTAATTGAGCCTCTTCTGAAATATGACGGCTCACTGTTTGAATAGGATGTCGCTTATATAAAGGGGGATCCAACAATGCGGTATATTCGCGCAAAATTCGCCCCCCTGGCCATCTGACTTCAACTAAAAAGTTGAGGAAAGGTTCTTTCACCGGCTGTTGAGTGGTCAGCTTAATAAATACCCTATTCTTTTCAGGGCCATTTTGAACTTTAAAATCTATCTTGGTGAGCAGATAAGGTCGATCTAAGCCAGCCCTTTGAAAAGCTCTAGCCGAGGCGAGGCTGACTTTGACATTGCGAGCCTCACCAGAAGAAATAGATAACACATTGATTTTGGCATTGAGGGATTCATTCAGTTTTGAATAAACTTGAATATGGCTCAACCCAAGTGCCGATACCTCAAGCGCCAACAATGTGCCTATTAAGGCTAAGGATATCGTCAGTTTACGCATCATCACGATCCTCCTTTTGATGAAAGGGGCAATAACGAATAAGTGATTAGTCATTGCTAAATTGGCCATTCGCTATTCGTTATAAGCCTATTGAAATTAAAATTAACGCATTATCAATTATCACATCAGTTCTCAAAATAAAATATTGCATATTCTTGATATTGAGTGATCTCTAAGAGACTTGGAAAAAATAATCTATCTTATAAGTACCCGTTCATAAATTCTTCAAAAAGAAAATGAATAAAAACAATCGTTTTCGTCGTCAATATACCGAAAAACTTATGGATGGGTACTTACTTGAGATAAATCTCAAGGCTGAGACAACGGCTTTAGGCGTTGGCTCAATGCCATTATAGACGAAGAGGGTGGGCAACCACGTAGGGAGCCCTACAAAAGAACGTTTTTAGTGGCATTGAGCCGTTGGCTGGGGTAATATTTTTTTCTAATTTCCTAAAACCAACAGATTGATCTGACAAACGATAGAATCTACTTTAAGAAAGTTTGGTAAGTATAACTTATATATACTCTTTTACCAAAATTTCTGCTATTTGAATACTGTTCAGAGCGGCCCCTTTACGAATGTTGTCGGAGACAACCCACAAATTCAGGCCGCGTGGATGAGAAATATCTTCGCGTATACGTCCAACAAAAACAGGGTCTTTACCCGCCCCCTCAGTGACAGCAGTAGGATAGCCGCCATCTTCGCGCTCATCCATCAAGACAATCCCAGGGGCATTTTTGAGCAAATCTCGTGTCTGTTCGGTACTGATTTTATCACGAGTCTCAATATGCACCGCTTCGGAGTGGCTATAAAAAACGGGAATACGAACAGCCGTTGGATTGACTAAAATCGAGTCATCCTCAAAAATCTTTTGCGTTTCCCAAACCATTTTCATCTCTTCTTTGGTATAGCCATTATCCATGAAAATATCAATATGTGGCAAAGCATTAAAAGCGATTTGTTTAGGATAGACTTCGGGGGTAATGGGTTTGCCATTGAGCAATGCCGCTGTTTGGCCGGCTAATTCTTTAATAGCGTTTTTACCCGTGCCCGAGACGGATTGATAAGTCGCCACATTAATGCGCTCAATACCCACCGCGTCATAAATCGGTTTAAGAGCAACCAGCATTTGTATAGTAGAACAATTGGGATTAGCAATGATATTGCGCGACTTATATTGTGCGATAGCATGAGGATTCACTTCAGGCACCACAAGGGGAATATCTTCATCTCGGCGAAACTGTGAAGTATTATCCACCACAACGCACCCAGCTTGTGCAGCACGCGGGGCATGAACGACTGACACCGAGGCACCTGCTGAAAATAAACCGATTTGTGCTTTAGAAAAGTCAAATTGTTCCAAATCCTCAATCATTAAAGATTTACCCTTAAATGCAATTCGCTTACCCGCTGAACGGCTACTGGCTAAAGGATATAAGTGATTAATAGGAAAATCACGTTCTTCAAGGATAGAAATCATGGTTTCACCAACAGCACCGCTGGCACCGACAACAGCAACATCAAATAAACGACTCATTGTATTTAAATTATTCTCCTGATATGGAAATAGAATTTGATAAGGATGACAGGATTTTTGGTTTTTAGAACATCTTGCGATATATCGAATAGAACGCAGATAATACTGATTGTCATGATTGGCGCTGATTTTTTTTGAATCTTTAAAGATTTATTATTAATCAGTGTTAATCATGACAATCATGAGAATCAGCGTTCTATCTAATCGTATAGATGTTCATAAAAACAATCTTATTACAAAAGGGCGAACACGCACTCATTGATTATCAAGACAATTTAAAGAGATTTATCCTTTATTATACCTAATCCTTGTAGTTGTTATACTAAAGCGGCCACCACAGCATCACCCATTTCACGGGTACCCACAGCGGTTTGCCCCTCTTCTTGAATATCTTCAGTACGCAAACCATCGCGCAAAACTTGAGAAACCGCATTTTCAACGGCCGTAGCCAGTTCCCCTTGATTTAAAGTATAGCGCAACATCATAGCCACCGATAAAATCGTCGCTAATGGATTAGCCCTATTTAGGCCCGCAATATCAGGGGCCGAACCATGTATCGGTTCATACATCCCCTTATTATGGGCATCCAAAGAGGCCGAAGGCAACATCCCAATAGAACCCGTCAATTGAGAGGCCAAATCAGACAAAATATCACCAAACATATTCGTTGTCACGATCACATCAAATTGTTTAGGCGCACGTACCAATTGCATCGCCGCATTATCGACATACATGTGAGTCAATTGCACATCAGGATAATCCTGACTCACTCGCGTCACCACTTCTCGCCAAAATTCAGTCGCCTCCAACACATTCGCCTTATCAACCGAACACAAACGTTTTTCTCGTTTTTGTGCACTATCAAAAGCAACCCGTGCAATGCGTTCAATTTCACTTTCACTATAAACAAGCGTATTAAAGCCTTGCTTTTCCCCATTATCCAAAGTACGCATACCCCGTGGTTGCCCAAAATAGATACCACCCGTTAATTCGCGCACAATTAAGATATCTAATCCAGCAACCACTTCAGGCTTAAGCGTTGAAGCATTAGCCAATTCAGAAAACAATAAGGCCGGCCTTAAATTAGCAAACAGTTCAAGTTCAGAACGCAAACCCAATAAACCTTTTTCAGGCCGACGCGCGATCTCCAACGGCTCCCACTTAGGCCCCCCAACGGCCCCTAATAATACAGCATCCGCTTTTTTAGCCAAATCCAAAGTCTCAGGCGGCAAAGGATATCCAGTAGCATCAATCGCAGCCCCACCAACCAAACCCTGTTCAACTTGCACATTCAAACCAAACGACTTTTGTAAGGTTTCCAATACTTTAATAGCTTCAGCGATGATTTCAGGGCCAATACCGTCACCCGGTAAAACGGCAATAGTTTGAGTCATAATATCCCACTTTTATTAAATGAAAAATGAACAAAATGAACAAAATGAATGCGTTTTTTTAACGCAACACAGAGATCACAGAGGGCCACAGAGGGGCACAGAGGTTTGTGACTTTCTCTGTGAAACTCTGAAAACGAAGTGATCTCTATTCGAGGTTCAAGTTTTTGCGCGCAAAAACTTGAACCTCGAATGTTGAAAAAAATCTCACTAAAAAAGCCAAGGCGCTTCCTGCTTACGCCGATTTTCATAAACCGTAATCGCATCAGTATGTTGTAAACTCAGCCCAATATCATCTAACCCATTGAGCAAACAATGTTTTCTAAAAGCCTCTACCTTAAAGTTCAAATGCATTCCCGCCGGAATAGTCACCGTTTGGGCCTCTAAATCAATTGTCAAACGATAACCGGGCGTGTCTTCCACTGCTTCAAAGAGCGTCTCAACAGTCTCTTCTCTTAACACTATCGGTAAGATGGCATTTTTAAAGCAATTATTATAAAAAATATCAGCAAAACTAGGAGCAATAATGGCCCTAAAACCATAATCAAGCAAAGCCCAGGGCGCATGTTCACGGCTAGAGCCACACCCAAAATTGCGACGTGCCAACAAAATTTGCGCCCCCTGATAACGGGCATGATTGAGTACAAAATCTTGATTTAAAGGGCGATGAGTACAATCCTGCCCCGGTTCCCCATGATCATCATAACGCCATTCATCAAATAAATTCGGTCCAAAACCGCTACGAAGAATGGATTTTAAAAATTGTTTAGGAATAATGGCATCAGTATCAACATTAGCGCGATCCAACGGCGCCACTAAACCCGTCAAAGTGGTAAAAGCATCCATAATCAGTTATCAGTTATCAGTTATCAGTTTCACGCAAAAGTTGCGCGCAACTTTTGCGTGGCGTCAGTTATCAATTATCTCTCAATTTGTTCGCACAGAAAAAAGGTTGAGAGGGGTAAATCCTCAGAAACAAGTTGTAAGTTTACCAAACATTTTCTCTGTACAGAACAAAAATTTGTAAATCATTGATTTTGATAGATTCTCTTACATTCAATAACAACAATGAGTTACCAAGTCAATATCTGTTTTTGCATAACTTAGAAACAAGTCTCATTTTAAGAAAATGTACCGATCAAGTGATGTTGAAACTTTGAAAAAGTTTCTTATCGCGCTAAAACCCAATTTTTATGATGTTTCGTTTATTACACACAGCGGATTTCCAGAACAAAATGGGGTGATATTTCTGGAAATCGCTGAGATAATGAAAAACTTTCAAAAGATATTTTTTATAAGTTCCCCATCAGGATCGAGTCCCAAATAAAAACGATAAGCACTTCAACCACCATGATAACCTCTTCAAGTGAAGCGTTTTCTTCCACAAAACGGAAAAGAAGTGCCATGCTTTTTAAATAGCATGTTCCATCTGGGTTATATCATTATTAAATATAATGATATATTTCATACACTTAATCAATAATTTTCGTAATATTAATGTAATACAGGCTATAGGTGATATAATACCGATTTTTCTGTTCCCGTTTGTTTAGTTAATGCGTAATTAATGTACTTATAACTATTTGTCATTTATTTTTAAACCTTAACCCCAGAATTCTGAATAATGGATTCTCTCAAAATTGTTAAATGTTCAGATGTTAAACTGATCCATGAAATAAAAGCCTTAGCTGATTTGCATCGTGAACAATTAGGTTTTCACGCCCAGCAAACTTTTATTGATAGTATGAAACGTGGTGAGTTACTGGCTGCTGTTTTGAAAGGACAAGTCGTCGGTTTCACCCGCTATCATCATCGGCGTGACAAAAAAACCACGCTTTATGAAATTGCAACGGCACCAAAATTTAGAAACAAGGGGATTGGCTATTTTTTAATCAAGGCACTCATCGCGGATTGCCAACAGATTGGCTCTCGACATCTCAGACTCTCGTGTCCGGTAGAATTGCCCGCTAATCAATTCTATCAAAAAATGGGATTTACGCGAACCAGCAGTCGGGTGGGTAAAAAAAGACCACTCTATACATGGACACTAGATATTTTGCCACCTAGAAAAATTACTTTTGTCGCTTCATTAACTGCGGTAACGAGTGACTTGGAGCAGTTGATTCCCTTATGGGAAAACGAAGGGCAAGAGCAACGACCCTTTGAAAAATGTATTATTACGCCCCGTTTTATCGAAGCAGGTGCTTTGAAATATGTGCGATATATGCATGACAAGTGGGGTGTTAAAGTCATTTTTGATTCTGGCGGTTTTTTTGTTCAGCAAGGCAAGATTCGCTATGAAGAACTTTTTTCATGGTTACTTGATTTTTATGCCAAGAATGATTGGGCTGATGGTTATGTGTTACCTGATTATGTACCGACATCACGCCAATCCGCTGCTGAAGTTATCGAAAGAGTACATGTAACAGCAGCAGAAGGCGTAAAATTCCTCAATAGGATGCCGTCAGAATTACGTGACCAAGCTATCGGCGTATTGCAAGGCCATGATCATTATCATCTTAAATATTGTTTTGATGCTTTTATGGATAAAGGCTTACAACGCATTGGCTTTGGCAGCTTTGATACGGGCGGGCGTTATGACGAAATTAATCTCATGACCAATGCCTCGATAAATCGTTTAGCTTTTGTACGTGATTTAATGAAACAAGCTTACTTAAGCCAGACCATAAATGTTTTACCAGATTTGCATCTATTTGGTGTCAGTACGCCTAAAATGCTCGCTGACTTTCCCAACTATTTGGCAACCAGTTTTGACAGTTCTGGGTGGCTGCGTACTGCGGGTTTTGGTAATATTTATCTGCCATTTCAAAGTCGTCGCAATGTCACTTTCGGTGGTTCCAGTTTACTACTCAGCAAAGGATTCACAGCCGCCGAATTTTATACCCAGTGTGAGCGTACCGGACATAGTTGTCCATTTTGTGATGACTTTTCGCGTTTACAAAAAAATCGCGTGGTGCGGATGTGGCATAATGCGCTGGTTTTTTCTGAAATGACAGCGGCACTTAACTCCGAATCAAAGGAAAACCATGCCTAAGACTCAACATTCTTTTCACACTAAACATGATCTAACACCAGAATTTGCTTATGCGGTTTTTCAATTATTAACCCAAGTAGACTCACAAGGCATTACACCTAATGATTTACTCACCATTGCTCAGCAACTTGGCTCACCACTCGCCAAACGTTCCAACCTAGCCAAAATTCTTCGTGGTATGGAAGAACTTGAACTCGTGCAACGCCGCCGTGAACTTGTGAGTCTTTCAGCGATAGGGCAAGCACTCGCAGCGAGTGTTGGTAGCTATGAACGTGGATTTATCAGCGCGATACATTGCCTTTATTTTTGGACGTGGCTATGGCAACATAATGAACAGATCGCCACACCTTCATGGAGCTACTGGCAAGTGTGTCGGGAAATTCAAAGTGCCGGTATTAATGGCATTAATCATGATGAAATTGTCTTACGTGTTGTCAATAACGCGACGGCTCTGTTTCAATGCGAAAAAGTCTCTTTTAGCCGTTCCAGCATTCATGGTGTGACTATATGGTTAGAAGCACAAACCCCGGCTTTAATTGACCTAAAAGAAGAACGCATTTTTCCACAAACTTCACAAACCGCTACCTCAGCCGAATTACTGCGATTAAATATCGGTGCGCTTTACAAATACTTAGGTGGGCCTATTCCATTAAGTGAACCCTCTCTTTTGCGCCTCGCTGAGTCTTTACTGATAACGATTGATAGCTGGATTGATTCAATCGTTGATTTTGTGAGTGAATCATCAGAATTTATACTGACATCTGGTGTTAAGCCAAAAATTGTTTTAAAAAATTCTGATGATGCCTTTCTTCATTGGATGACTCGCAACTAAAAATACACTTATGAATAAGAATGAACCTTTCCAGTTGGTACCAGTTGCCGATACGATCAGTGGCATCAAAGCGGCCAGCGCACCCTCTGATGCACTGACTCATTATGAACGGCTGAGTAAAAACCTGTGGCTCGCGCCAGCGTTGCAACAATTTGCTGATAACATTCTGGTGGAGACGCAAAGGGAAAAAACCGCTTGGGGCAGTATTAGCGGCCCTTATGGGTTTGGAAAAACCGCTTCAGCGATTGCCTTATGGGATTACGCACGTCAATCTGACTATTTGGCAATACCACCGCTTTCCTGTATGAATTTTGATGAATTAGCCGTCGGGATCAAAGCACTGGCACAGGAACAGGCTCCGCTGCAAGCTAAAAAAATCAATAAGTTATTTGATAACATTTGGACAACCACTTTAGATCAATTGGTACGGCGAGAAGCCAAACACTATGAACTCACCCCACGACAATTACGCCCAGTTTATGAGGATAAACTGAAAGCGGGGCAATTACACTTTGATGATAGTCCGCACTTACTGGTGCATTTTTTATCATCCTTGGGAAAACTCGCTACCGGATTTTCAAAAGGATTAATCATTGTCTTGGATGAGTTGCAACAATTGCTTGGTACCTTGGATGCGCGATCAATTAAGCAGTTTCGTGAATTTGTTTGGGGAATGCGAACCGAACCTACTTGCTGTGGTATCGTTATTTGTTTCGACACCCTGCTTGAGGCTCGGCTTGAAAATTGGGCTAAAGACATTTTACACCGAATTCGAGAAGACGGGCATAGTGTACAACTCCCTCTTATTTATGATGCCAGTTTTCCGACATGGTTATGGCAACAACTCAAAACGACAGTCGATAAAAAAGCGCTGACAAATGAGATACTTGTCTCATTAGGACAATTTGTTGAAAGGCCCGATTTGGCAAATGGTCCACGCACCGTTGTGGATGTATTCTCAAAGGCGATTGAGTTTCGTTCTAAAAAAAAGCAATCTTATGACATCCAAAATTTAGTCACAGACATCCAACAAGGCCATTTTCGTTATTTTGGCGAAAGCGCACAGATACAAAGTATCCTCATTCAATTACTCAGTGACGAATGGATTTGTGAAGACGAAACCCGTCAGAGCTTGATCAGTATTCTCGCTGCCTATCCACTTGGTTGCCCAGAGGCAACGTTAAAACGGTTTATTCCACAAGAATCAGCGTTGCAACGCGCTCGCACGGAATTGTTTGGCCCCCTTTTAGTTGAACTGTCTAATGGCCTTGCTTTAGAAGGGCTACAGCAAGTGCGGCGCCCCAATGTCCATTGGGAACGAATCATAGAGCAAAGCTGGGAAACGCTACCCGCATTGGAGACGCTGATGGATCATGCGCCGGCGTTTTGTACCGATATTATAGTACCTCGACTTTTTCCTAAGTGGCAGCCCGTCTCCGATTCCTCTGTCACCTTGATTGGCGATTGGATGATATTACGCGGTGGTTTTAATGAGGCTTTTCCAGAAAGAGAGGTGGCATTGCGTTTTGCCCTTGAGCCACCCACCCAATGGCCTCAAAATGTCGATCTGGCTATCACTATGGTTTGTGATGCCAACAGCACCGCAGCACCTTCAGCTAAACTGCTTGACAATAAACAGAGCAATGCACAAATTCTCATTTCTATGCCATTGATGCGCCCCATAGAGAAAAATATCCCCGCGCAACTGGTACGTTATCACAAATATCTTGAGCCGGAGCCTTTCCGCGCATTGACTATACTCAGTGCTATTCATCATCTCAAGAGAGAGTTTGAGATTGCTAAGGGTGAGACAGAAGCAACGGACTTCACAGAAATATCAGTTGCGCTCAGTCAGGTTCAAACTCTGATTGAAACTTCTCTAGATTTTATTATTAGTCATATTTTGCGGGGAGAGGTTGATGTCGGGCGCAAACAAGCTTTCTCAGTGGGTGGAAAAGAGTTATTACATGCCTTATTTACTATCGCCTGTCAACGTCAGTTTCCCGATTATCACACTTTAATGAAATCGTCACATTGGCGGAAAAACTTAATAGTCTATCGAGATGCTTTAGTCAACAGTCAATTAACGCCGCCACAACGTCGGGGAAATGCAGTCATTACTATGCCGAAGCCAGAAATGTATCAAGTGTTTGGGCAAAATAGCACGGCTGCAGGAGACAGTTTTATTCGCGCCTTGGGGCCTTTGGTCGTCGTTACTGATAGCACCAAATCTTTTTCATTGCAACTGTCCATGCATCCCGGCGAAACGGCTTTATATGACTATTTACTGTCTGTAGGACGCAAACAACTAGTCCCCCTGAGTGCCGCCATTGAATTCTTGCGCCATAAAGGATATCTACCAGTTGAGACAGAAATGCTAGTTGAATTGCTGGTGGCTCGTGAGTTGTTGACTCGTGATGATACTAATCATCTTTATGTGGTCAAGGAAGTGGAAGCACAGCGGGAGCGTTTAATAAAAAAAATAGAAGCATCCCGAAAGTCAATGGCACAATTAGGACATGAGGCGGTTGACGAATCTGAAACATTGCCGCTGAAGGCTTTACAGGAATATGCCAACCGCCTTGAGCAGCGTGTCAAGGCACTCGTCTCTGAACAAATTGATGACGCTGAGTCTGGACGTACCATTTTACAGAATTTAGTGGGTAGCGTCCGTGCTGCAACAATGCCGTCTGAATGGTCATCATCGGATATTAGCACTCACCTGAAAGGTATTACCACCCTACTGCAAAAGAACCAACAAGAGTTATTGAATGCATTGCGCCGTGAAATACAAAAAGTCTCAGAGACATTGTCACCAGCCCCAAAAGATGAATTTGAGTGGGCATTGGCATGGCGTGATCGTCGTCAGAGTTTCATTAAAACAAGGCGTTCATTAGAAAAACGTAGCGAAACCTTTATCCACCGTGCCCAAGGTTTAGCCTCATGGTATCCGCAGAATGAACAATTATTGTCCGTGCAACGGATGTGCCGTCAAGTTCAAGCCAGCGATCCGGCTTCTTTGTTAAAACTTGAACAATTGGTTGAAGAATTTCGAGAAAAATTTGCCACCGAGCAATGGTTGCCGGTTTCTTTGGCAACGGCGTTTGAAAAACGACTGCAAGCCATACAAGCAGACGTGCAAACGCTGCTATTCCAATATAATCAAGCCTTTCAAAAAGAACGTAGTCAATTAGTACAAGACTTAGCGCCTTTTCATCCTAGCAGCGAGGCACCTCTATTTGTAGAGGAAATGACGGACGATGATCTGTTTAGTGTGATTCATGCCCGTTTCCAATCCCTTTATCGCTGGGCGATTGATACCTACAGAAAGGTGTTTAATGACTGTGCTAAACGAAGGGCCAAAAAAAGTGAAAAATGGCAACATCCGACTAAATCCAGTGTGACATGGAAAACACTTGAAAAACAGATAGAGAAATTGTTTAAATCGGTGGCGAAGAGCGCGGATTTTAAAACGGTGCGAGATTTGGGTGAAAAGGTGAACCATTTATCGAATGGATTTATATCGGTATCAAATAGTGATATATCCATTCATCCAATGGAGTATGACAACCCAGCGCAACCGCCTGATTTTGATTGGCTTGCGAAAATGTTTCGTGAGGGGAAAATTACAATTAGTGTTTCAAAGAAATGAGTACAACGAGTATAGGATGGATAGGGAAATCCATCCTATTTTAACGCCAATCAGAACTGTTCTATATTAATAAATGTTAATCTTAATGGTTCTATTTCAAAATCTAAATGTATATGACCTACACCATCCTGATGTAACTGACTACCCGTTTTTTCAATATGCCGCCCTAACACCTTAGAAGAACGTGTGGAAAACATGCTGACATTATCCAAGGTTTCTTCCACCGTCTCAACGACATCAAAGGTTGGAAACTGTCTGTCATTGTTACGGATGGAAAAATGACGATTTCTGGCTTAACGGCTTCGCAGAAACTTTTGGTAAATGCCTTAACATTTCTATTACCCGCTTTGCCACCATGATGCGGGTACACCGTGAGCCATGCTTGAATGTCAGTCTTATCTTCTAACAGATTAGAAAGTCCAACTTGGTCAATATCGCCCGGCAAAAGCACAACTGGCTTGCCATGGTAGGACAGACGGATTACCGCGCTGATTGAATTTGAGCTTAACTTTCGTCCCTGACGATCTCGACTACCAGGACCTTTTGTTGCGATATATTGATTAGGTGCCAAAATTTCGATGGCGACTTCACCTTGATCAAGTTTGCCATTGAGATGCGGGGTAAGGCTTGGTTCAAAGTCAAGTTCTCCCCTTTTGTCAGCCTCACAAAGTAAATAGACTAAATCATCCCATATTGCACTGTCTTTTGTTGAATCTGAATTCATATAAACTCGTTTAATCCTAATCACATCTGATGTTAATAGGTTAATAGCGCCAGCAATATGATCTTTATCAGAGTGAGAAAGCAATAGGAGATCAATCGTCGTGATGTTCTTATTGAGTAGAAACGCTAACAACTTAGCATTTTTTCTAGTATTTGGCCCCGCATCAATGACCACCACACCTTCGCTGTCAATTAACACCGCACAGTTACCATGACCGACATCAAGAACGTAAAAACTTGGCATACTGACCTCGTGGTTTTTCAAGCACTTCAAAGTCTTCAAAATAAAGTTCATCGTGATGGGTTGCCGCAATGTTCACCTTGGCAAAAAAGCGAGCACCCGGTACAACCCTTTGTCGCAGTTCTTCTGGAAAGATAACAAGTGGAAAGCGTACCACATCATCAGGCTCCCACCCCGGAATAACCGCATAAACCATTGGTTTATCATGATTTCGATTGATATCTTCAATTCTAACTAGAGTACGCCACGGCTTTCGGGTTGGAGAGTAACGATTCTCAAATTCGTTGAGACACTGCTTGAATCCTTGCGTAATTTTTTCCGGGTAAGCTTCACTACTTTTAATCAGTACCGGAATCTGCCGACGAAAGGGACGAATGTTATCTATGTCAGCATCTGCCCAAGCCGTCACCAGTAATGAAGGAAAATGTTGCCGATACAACTGAGCAACCGCTTCTGCCCCCATGAAATTCGCATAATGAGCGGATTTAAAATGATGTTCCAAAATAGCGGCATCAGCCTTGTTAGTTACAAGTCTAATACATTCATCTATCGAACTGATCTGAGAAGTCTGAATAACTGGTTGAAAACCTACCTCAATGAGACTATCAGCCATCTCATCGCGGGCAGCAGCAGAATCATTGACAACGGCAATCCTCTTGATAGGTTTATCGTTCATCGTTAATAACATAAGCTCTACTCCAAATAGTGGTTTATCACAATTACGCGATGTGTAACTTTATATTGACCATGTAGAGAAAGGGCAAGACCTTCGGATAGCCCATTAACATTAAAAACATCTGTACTGCGGTACTCGTCATGCATATTCTGAAGGCCGTCGCAAAACCATAAATGGATTAGCCGCTACAATATTTAATTTAGGATACTGCGATTGTGCCTCTGTTTGGGCTGCAATCCAGTCAGGATGATCATCCTGCCACAGGGGATGCCGCTCAATCAAAACTTTCCCCAAACGACCCTGACGAACATAACCACGAAGTTTACCCAATTGCGTTGGGAAAGTATAGCCAAGGCGTTGTAATGTGGCTGGAATCGGTGCATTTTGACCTTGGAGTAGATGATTCCAAGGATTTTGAAACTCACCCCAAGGGGAGTCCAGATCAAGGGTAGCAGTAGGTGATGAGGCCAACTGTGCCATATCTAAAGCCAATCGCCAATCCAAGAGTCCATGATAGGGCAAATTGTAGAAATCCCGAAGACAGAGATTGCAAGATGTATCACAGGCAAGCCCATGCGGTTCCAGCCACTTCCTCGCCACACTTTGTGGATTAGCCGATTCTGCCAGTGCCATCAGTTTGGTAAACTCGTTTGGCTGGGCTAGGAATCGGCAATAGCCAGCACCATTTTCCAGTTGATCGCATAGAAAAGCTTGACCAATCGGCCCTGGCATCACTCGGAGTCCGGCTTGTAATTCCAGCGCATCAACGTCTAACAGCGCACAGGCTGCAATCCTGAGCCAAAAGGCAAACGAGTACCAAGCAGCACGACCTTCAACTGTTGTTGGATATGCAAATATCCCCGTCGGCCATTGTTCAATATTAACCAATAAAATATCAGTCTTTCGACGTGAAATCAGGGCAATTCGATAGGATGGCCCAACAGTAGAAACATATTCTTCTGCCTCTGAGGAGGCAGGCGCGACAGCGTAGGCACCGACCTTTTGTCGTCCATATACTTTGGTCGATTGAAAGTCAAAACCACCTTTTCCACCGTCGTCATTGACTTCGATAATGTCATCATATAATTTTTGAACAGAACAGTTGCCAACACCATGAAATTCAGCACTTTCAGCATCAAAACTGAGAGTGGGACGGGTGGAACGCGGTTGCCATTCAAACTGTCCATCAAAATCTTGAGGGTCTAAATCAGTAAAAAAGCCCTTGGGTTCTCGGACATCAAGAGGTCTTAAGGAAGGTTCAGGAAAGTGACAAACTGGGCAAGACATTTTCTGGGGTTCTTGATTGCCCGTAAATGGTGTGAACAATTCCTCGGTTTTATCTTGAAGAGACACGACTGCTTGGCAATGATCGCAAAGTCCAATGGGGTTCGAGTTACCTTGTGGTAGTGGTGGGTAAAGTCCATCTTCGGAACGTACTGTCCCGCCAGTCGGTTTGCCAACGGGTTTCAATGACACGACACCCACCGCTGTATGCACAGCCTTATCTTTGACGGTTTGGGAATTAGGCGCAAATTGACTGAGGGCTATATCAAGATTGCGATCAATAACGCCTTCTGCCGGCGGCCAAGGGTAGGACTGTCGCGGCCAACGGGTATAAAGCAATCGAGTACGGGTGGGAAAGCCAAACATCGGCAGCAATCCTGCATTAGCGAGGCGCTCACTCAATGCCTCCTGTGTGTAAGCCTTATTTTGGGCCACTGTGGTAATTTCATCAATCAAATTTTTGCGGAGATAGGCCAGCATTTCACTATTCACAGAACTCGCCCACGGTGTCTCAATGCTCAGTGCCTGAAAAATGGACTCAATAGTGACTTGATTAGCAGGATCGTTCAGCCAGTTGTCAATACGCGGTGCGTATTGTTGGGGCCAGTCTCTTGCCAATCCAAATTCACCATGGACGTTATCTCCCTTGGTTTTTTCCGCCCCATTGTCTTCATCTAAAAGATGCGTATCCTCAAAGGCTTGTCGTAGTACTTCCTTAATCAGCACCCGCTGGTATATGGATTGACTGGTCATATCGACATAAGGAGGTGGTGGCGCATCACCCGTTATACTTTCTGGACGTTGATAGTAAAAATCATCATGGCTTCTACCTCGGCAAAATGTGACAGCCAACGACACACCACTGGCACGCCTCCCGGCACGTCCCACGCGCTGCTGATAATTAAAACGTCGCGGCGGCATATTGGCCATCATCACCGCATTGAGGGCACCGATATCAACACCGGCTTCCATCGTGGTGGTAACACTCAACAAGTCAACCCCATAAATCTTTTTGAGGGGAAGTTCTTTTGAAACAAACACTTCCTGAAACCAACGTTGCCGCTTAGGGCCCTCGGCACTGTCCGTTTGCCCCGTTAATTCTTCACAATTCATACGGAAACAAGTGGCATCGGCTCTATCCGTTAACTCGGTATAATAATCAAAATATGAAGCAGAGGTATTTTCAATTTTAACCAGATCGCGTGGTGGCTGACATTCCGGGCATTTTTCAACATTGTGGAGAAATAATGCTTGGCATTGTGGACAACGATATTGTCCCTCACTCATTTCTCTAGGCACTAATGTCAATTTTTCCGGCTCCAATACGAGTCCACCAGAGGAGGACATCCCTGCATTAGACTGTAATAACTGCTGATGCACATCAAGTTCAGTGACATTGGCAATACTTTCAATAAAATCGCGTGTATAGCGACGAAAATCATTGACATCACCGGGATAAAGTTTGTACGAGTTATAGAGCCTACGCACCCCTAACTGACGAATAACGGCCTCTGTGGTATTAACAACAGCATGGGCAGGGCTATTTTGCGGGCGGTAACTGACCCAACCTTGAGCTAGTCCCTCTAAAGTCCTAGCAACATGCGGGAAAAGCGCATACATTAACTCCTCTGTTAAGAGATTTTCCAAGCGAGTGGTATGGTTCAATTGCTCTGGACTCGCATCGCTTTTTCGCACGGGTACCGGATTGCGCCAATCATAACAATTGAACCAAAAATCCCAATGTTTGTCTTGGCTTTTGTATCTATTCGCTTTAAATGTGGCACCACCAGGGTTAATGCCAAATTCCAGCAACTTATCTCGAATCGTGCCACGCAAATTTGCTAAGGGAATTCGCCCGGGATAGGCTTGTAATAGTTCCACCCATTCAGCATGAGCTTGTTGATTGTTCGGGGGTAATCCCATAAACCATAGCGGTGCTTCACTCATCAAGTGAATGTTAGCAGCCGCAAATATCCCATATCCAATCGTATCATCTGGTTGTGAAGGTTTAGTCACTTCCGCATAGAGGCGATGATTCAAAGTCTGCAAAGTCTGCAATTTTGGGTGATTGGTTGGGGAACTAAACATCATCCGCAAATACGCCACCAGATCACCCCAGTATTGGCGGAAAGATTGGATCATCGCAAGGCGTACCATATCGCGAAAATGATCTCGCGCCATGCCCGCTGCCAGTTTCGCAGCATCTTGGCGACTATCTGAAAAAATCACCAGCTTTCTGGATGCCGAAGCCTCGGTAACATCTGGAGTCATTTCTCTGAATAAGGCACTCGCCAACACTTGACAGGCTTTCTGAAAACCTACCCGATGGTTGCGTAGTGGTGTTTTAAAAGTTCTGCGACGGCGATAGTCCGCATCACAGCGTGGACACTTGGTTGGCATTGATGCCTCAGTTGCTGCTTTTTTTCCAACCACTTGATACAACCATCCCGGTATTTCATCGAGTTTTGGCTGTTGCATATCCTGCGTGATTAAGCCGGTGGTTCGATTTAGTTTTGCCTTGATCCATCTCCGTTTAATTTTATCGACTGTCCACTCTAAATCTTGAGGTTGTACCGCTGGCACATCATGGGGCAAAGGCCAGAAAATAGCATATTGCCCGTGTGGTTGATTAAGGTTCACGCGATCAGGCATATTTTCAAGATCAGGGTGATCTGCCGTGAGAATAATGGATTTACCATGAAAATGTTTGAAACCGCCAAGAAAAACTTCACCACACACTTCACAAGCAATGAGTTCAAGGACGCGAGCGCCGCAACCACAAGAAATCCGATGAGTGGCATGAATGGCACCCACGGTGGGACGTAGCGCGGGGGAAACGGTGGCACGGGCTTGTGAGTTAACCGATTTATCGCTGCAATCCGGATTGCAACAGACCCAAATATTTTGTAGATGGTGAAAAAACAGATGTCCACGTACCGGCTGTGCAGAACGTCCCGTACTGGGTCGTTGAGACATGCCGAGTGCGAGCAGTAAACCTCGCATCGCCTCTGATGCGGTGGCATTACGGGTGGCGGTTGGGAATAGCTGTTGATCCAAATTAGGCACTTGGGCGGGACGAACCGTATTATTTACCGCGACAGCTTTACACGCATCACGCAGCGCGTCAGGGACTTGAATATTAACCAGTGCATCCGCCAAACGCTGATAGCCCATTTTTCCAGCGATTAGTGGCTGTCCCAAGCGAGTTGCCAGTTGGTTCATTTCAGTATCAAAAGTGGCAGCGTCAGGAGCCCCAGCAAATGGATCGGGTTGAATTGTTTGGGCAAATTCCTCAAAAGCACTTTGATAAGGCATAAGAAAGGTTCGTGAACCCGATGTTGGCTCTACTTGTTGCCCCGTGATAAATTCAAATTGGTTTCTACCGAAAAATTCTCGCAGAAACGTTTTGCCCGCCTCGTTTTCTTCCAAGCTCGCCGTCGTTGTCAGAATGCGGAGTTTCGGTGATTCTGGTGTTAACCCTAATCGGTGAAGCAGCAAACGTAAAATATAAGCAACCTCAGTACCGGGTGTACCGCGATAACTGTGGAGTTCGTCCACAATCAGGAAAAATTCACGCTCTGGATGTCCTTCCTCCGCTAACCATGCTTTAGTTTGCTCAAAAATATCGTTCTCAATACGACGCATCATCATAATGTTCAGCATTGAGTAGTTAGTGATCAATATATCTGGAGGTGTTTCCTGCATGTCCCACCGTGACCACATTTCACCACCATCCAGTCGTGGGAAATAATATTGGAGATCACGATCATGCTCAGGATTTTCATGCATTATTCTCAATACATCTTGACGTTGCTCTGCTATGGTTTGTAGCTCTTTGCGTAAGCGAGCCACACTCTGAGCATTCTCTACACCAGATACCGGGGTTTGCCCGGTATAACGCCCAAAGGTGATGTAATTTCCACAGCGTTGTTTATTAAGCCAATGATGCACATCATTATCGTCTAAAGCGGTGCGAAGTCGCCGCAATTGATCTTCTACCAACGCGTTTAGCGGATAGAGGATAATCGCTCTCAATGCCGATTTCCGAGTCGTATGCGCCCACTGTGAAACTCGTGTTTTACTACTGGATGAATTCCACCATTGTCGATTGGGTGGCTCAGAATCCGAAGCTTTCCATGTGCGAGATTCACGCGCCAATTGTGCCAGTAGTGGTAACAAGAAACATTCTGTTTTACCAGAACCAGTGCCGGTTGTCACTACTATGTCTTTGTGATTGACGAGGTTTTCATAGAGACTTTGCCACTGATGTTTATAAAGTTGAGTATTTTCATCTGGGAAAAGTTTTTTTGCCAAAGCTGCCAACCCAGCATATTCTGGCGGTAATTGTTGCGTTGCATCGGCAAGATTGAAAGGAGAGAGTTCATAGACCGGAATAGTCTCAAGCAGCGGCGGCTGGCTAAGGATTTGGTTTTGCTTGAGAACAGAGTCTCGTTCCTCGCCCAACGCATTGTAGCGCAACGGAAATGCGCTTTTAATATATAACCGATAGAGGCGATCAAGCCTTTGATAGGCACCCATTAAATCATGCATAATCAGACTCCAATTCACATTTAACATTAAGTTTAGTCGTCAACTGACGTACAACCTCTAATCCCACCTTGTCGTACAGCAGCCATGAATTTTCTCGTGTCGGGAGTTGTCCCGATGCCAATACCAAAGCACGCTCGTAAAGTTCCGGCCACCTAAGTTGTGCGGGAATGGCTAAACGCTCCGTTGCTCTGTCGTATTGGGCATGTATTTTTGCGTGCTGCAAGGCCAGAAATCGCAAGCCATACCAATCTCCTTGCAACCAGCCCTCACTTTCAGGATCGTAGAATAACGTATAGTGCGGACGATCAGTCTCCGCCATCGGCCACATTTGGTACATCCCGGGTTCCCCTTCGAAAATACCGTCAACAAATTCATCACCGTTAAAGCGTTTCCACTCGTAGAGACTGGGTTTAATCCCCGGTAAACGTCTAAGTCCTTGTTTCCAATTTATAATATCAGGAAAAATGTGAGCGAGTTGGCGCGAGGCATCACCGGCATCGATTATAGAAAATTCAGCGTTTATCTGTTCAATCAGATCAGACACATTTTCTGAGTGAGCCAACTGAATATGAATGCAAGGCGGTGCATCTGCTTGATTTTTCGAGATCACCGTTGCCAGTTGTTCTAGTCTTTGCATTAACTTCAAACTACGTTGCCCACACAGCACGAATTCTTGAGATTCAGATTGTGAACTCACTTTAACCAGTGCGATTGGGGACATTGACCATTTTAAGCCATCAGCAGAAGATTCAAGATGACCTAATAATTTGAGTCGCCGTAAGATACGTTTAGGTTCAGTCAATTCCAAAGATTGACAGGCTTTCTTGAAGGATTCCCAAGAACCCGCACCTAAAGCGGATAACCAATACAAAAGTCGCTCATATTGGTGTGAAAAGTCTTTACCATCATCAGGCAATGATCGCTCGCTATTTGATGAAGCCATGAAATCAAAAGGATTGTCATAGCTAACCTGTTTAGGTTGATAAGGGATAGTATGAGTATGAGTCTCATAAATCTCGAAATTTGTTTTTTCCCGTCCTTTCAACCGATGTAATAAGGGAGTCTGTTCTGGATCGATACTGATGAAACGGCTGATCAAATGCAATGAAGAAAGAGGTAGATAGAGCTTACCATATGTAGCATATTCAAGTGTTAAATACTTATCTTCCCGTTCATTCACCTTCAACGTAACCACTCCTTGATAACGCCCGACCCCATATTCTTCATGTACAACGGGTACACCAAGAGTTAATTCAGTTAAATCATGAACTTCTGCAATTTGATACTTCAATTTTCTTTTATTTCCGTTGACACAGAAAAAACCTTTATACCAACGTTGTAATTTTTCCATATTACCTACCTCTCTTGATAGAGTGTGCTCTCAATTTGAGGTATTTGGAATTCTACGCTACAGCGAAGGACTCCATTTCTATCACATTTCACCATGCCTGATCAGAAAAGTGAAAGTTGTTGCATTTGAGACGACTTTTTTAATGGATTGGTTTTACTAACGGGTTTCTCTGAAGAACGATCCATTTTTTTAACTTCTCTAATGGTTTGGTATGAAGATAACGGATTAGTTTCACTAACGGGTTTATCTGAAGAATGCTCAGTTTTTTTAACTTCTCTAATGTCTCTAATGGCTTTGTTTGAAGATAAAACAGTCTTTTTTTCTCTAATGGACTTGTCTGAAGATAAAGCAAGCTTTTTTATAATAACACTACCACAAATCTGCTCATCACCAATGGACAACGTTTCACGATGTTGCGGTGCTGTCATTGATAATTTATCCCAATCAACTATCTGAATTAATCGCTCGCTTGACTCATCAACAGAAGTAGCCTCGACAAGATATTCACCCGACATTGGAAAATTGAGTGAAATGGGCGTATTCGTATTCTGCACCTCTTCATAAATGAGCGCATTATCAGGTAGTCGAGTGACTTTTAATTCGACTGTCGGATAAAAACCAAAAATAGTCACTTGCGGTGCATGATCGACTAGCCACGTTCCCCTGGAAACACGTAAACCACCCGAAAAACTCACTAATAAATGAATACTAGGTTGTAAAGCCGCCTTGAGAGCTTGATTATCAATGAAAATACCCTCCCACGCTTGCGAGACGATCAGACAGTCGTGAAGTTCTATCCAATTGGCATTATTTAATACTGGCAGGGGATCACCATTCCATTTAAGCAACTGTTCATCTCGTAAGCGTTCAATATCTGAGAGTAATTCTTGTTTACAGAGTAGGATAAATGATAGCCCAAGTGAAGGCATTCCCCAAGAGGCATAAGTACCTGCATCAGGGTTATCAGGATCGGGAGTCAGTATCCAAAAATCGCGTTGCGGTAAAATCAGTGCTTCAAGCTCAAAAGGAAAAGTAATAGGATAGTTGGCCCCTTGCTCCAAGTCATTGACATTTAATTTATAATCTAAGGAAAAATACCAACCTGGGCGTTCCGATCTTAGCGTATGATTCGTTTCTCCCAGCTGAACTTGTACAGATTCCAGAGAGCGTCTTTTTGGTTGCTTTGGATAAAGATAGTAATCAATTTCTCCTGAAAATGGCGCTTCGGTGCGATACAAGCCGGCAAAAAGGTGACGACTCCAAGTTGATGCCGCGTTTATCGCTGTAGGACATCCTTCATGATGCCACTGTTCGTAAACATCATGTATGGCTTCAGCAACGACCTCATAACGTGATCTGAGTTGATGACCAGTGAGTAACTCCTGTAAATGCTTGGAAAATTTTGAGGTTTCTTGACGGACACGCACCAGAAGCGTTTGTGCATCCCATTGCGTTTTCCACTGTTTGTCATTGAAAATTTTGCATAATTGGTCTTTATCACTCTGACGTAATAGGGTTTGTGAAATGGGGTAATTAATATAAGTTCTTGAGCCCTCGCCCCGTTGTGCCGATGGGACAAAACCATTTTGTCTTAACCAAAGTGCCCAATCTTGCCATAATGATTCTTCCTCACCTGATTTCATACCAAAAGGACGACTATATTCCGAAATGGGTAAATCAAGTATTTCTTTAAATCGCTGAAAAAAGTTGTTTTGATCGACGTCTTCATCTTCTGCCATCCGATAAGCGCCCAAAACCATTGCACTCAAAAAAGCCACACTTTTGGGCAAGCCCTGCTCATCCCGCTCTTGTAAATGGCTTAACTTAACTTGTCCATCAACAATAACTGCTTTTTTGACAGCAGCACAAAAGTCCGCACACGAATTGCCACCTATTTCAGGAGATAACAAATTTTGACCAATGCTTTCCAAAACATCATCATCAACACTGAGATAGATTTGACTCCCTTGCGCCATACCCGTGGTAAAATAAGAGACTAATGCTTGGTTCCAATTGATATAAGTGGTTTGTATTTTCATATCTTTTTTTCAGGAGTTCAACCTTTAGTTTATACCGCCAAAAGTTTGGACTCCGCATATCCTATCAATGCTCTAAAGCTAATCATTGATCACATCGCACCACATTTTCCAATCAGGCAACAGTGTGATTGCAGTTTGCTTTATGAGATTAATTAAATAATTTTATCACTCATTATAATAATGCCTTTAAAAAAGTACAAAAAAACTTTAATACCTTAGCAACAATTAGTAAAGGTATTATTGAACAAAAAAGAGTATTATAATCCAATACAATTAAAAATGCTTTAACATTGGCTATTTGCTAATGAATTATGAATTTTTAGGCCCTCTGATAATTAAAAACCTGTCAGGTTTGGGCCAAAATATTTATCTGAAGGGGGCTTTGAAAATCGTGCCATGCACCTAGCAGTTTAAGTTGCCCAAGTTGCCATCGTACCATCACAAAAAATAACACAAAAAACGCTAAAGACGCTAAAGGACGCTAAAAAGGCCTTAATCTTTTGCGTTCTTTTGCGTCTTTTGCGTCTCTTGCGTTTATTTTCCGATTTTTAGTAACGGCCAAAAAATAACATTCTTTTTGAACTCTTTCTTTTTGAACTCTTGAAATATCTGAACAAAACTATAAAACTGAACAGTCACTGTTCATGCCCGTTTTGAGTTTTACTGATGTTAACTCCTATATGATACCTCAGAACCAATCCGTTCAATCCCCTTACCACCTATCAGTTTTCTATAATGCGATGTAGAGACGCGATGCATAGCAAATATCGATGCCTCGCGTTTCTACGAACCTGAGACGTGAAGATGAGACGTGAAGATGAAACGTGAAGATGAGACGTGAAGATGAGACGTGAAGATGAGACGTGAAGATGAGACGTGATAGATGAGACGTGAAGATGAGACGTGAACAGGAGACGCGAGGCATCGCGTCTCTACAATCGAAAATTCTGATTCAAACGATTGTTACAACTACCACCACTCTTTTAACCTCGTTGCTGGATCACCGAACAGGATAAACGATCTGATCACTCCTGTTGAAATCCCTTCATTGTAGGCCGCGATTTTCGCTTGTGTCGTGATTTCCCCTAAGGTTCTTGCCCCTTGTTCAAATATCATTGAAAACACTTGAGCCGATAAAAGCTCGTTTTCGCCTGTATAAGTCAACCCACTGGATGAGAAAACGCCAATCGCGCCGCCCTTCGCCAGCATAAATTCTTCTGCTAGGCTGTATTTGTTTGATGTTGCGAATTGGCCGTTGACGCAAGTCAAGGCGAGTACAAAGGTTAAATTGTCCTTATTCCTCAAACGATGGACATTTGAAGGCCCAAATAAGCCCTTCGATTGACTCCATCTATCGACTGTACCATGCCCGGCATAGTTGGTAATCATCGCACCCTGGTTGATACTCGCCATAATATCTCTCGTCGCTTTTGCAATCTGTTTATCTTTTTGCTCCTCCGTCTCCGCGTTTTTGAGATAGGCACCCAGATAAACTTTATCGGCATTAAATCCCCCCGGTAGAGTGTCAACGAGAACCTCATTCAAGACTTCTTCTTTTTGACTTGAATCCGCTATCAGTAACACATTTTTAGAATGGGTATGAGTGGATTTTTCAAAACGGATGATTTTGTCAATCATGCGAGACACCGTTTTTGGACTATCGCCCGGAATGCGCCCAATCATCATTTCCGGTAAAATGTAATTACCCATGTAATCACTCCAGACATCGGCATACCAGTTATCATCAGGAATGAGGAGATTTTTTGAACCCACGGACAAATACAGATGTGCTGGCACTTTATTCGGCTTTTTTCTAGCCCGATAATTCATATTCGCATCGCCCACTAAAAAGACATAAGTCGGCGCTGGGCCGCTCCAGTTTTCATAAGTGTATTTCAAAAAGGCCTTTATGGCAGCAGGATCAGACAGGCCCTGATTAAATTCATTATAAATCTCTTCAACACTCACCGATTTAACGCGCAAACCTTGTTGTCTGCGGAATTCACACAAGGGTTCTACGGCCGGTAAAAAGGCTTTATCCGTAATCAGAATGTAATCTGCCCCGTTTTTAGGATGCTTTAACTTGGCAGGTTGCCAAAGCGTTGTGCTAGGCGGTTGTTTATATTGATTAATGCTTAAAACATAATACGTTTTGGATTCTGTCACCCTATCCTCAAAAACGGCCTGATACCCCTTCCCTTCCTTTTCCACCGAAACATTCACGACTTCAGCAACCGTGTTCGGATCAGTGATGTCATAAACCAGAATCTCTGATTGACTCAATTTATTAACCGCTATTTGCACTTTACCGTTGCTATTCACCGTCAATATCAAACTATTCTTCTCGGCCTCAAAAGGCCGCCAATAGTCTATTTCAATCCAATTGAGATAAACCGTATCCACGACTGCACCCGTATCGCCGGGTAATTCAATCTTCAAGGTGTTAGATTTATTGTCGAACAGGGCTGACGAAACGCGCATTTCTTGAACATATTCAGCATCACCATCCCAACGCGCATCGCCAATCAAAATGTCATTCAAATAAACGACAGTATGATGATTGGGATACGGTGGCGCGGTGGAACGCCCTCGAAAACCGACTCGAACGACAACCTCGGTTTGTTCTAGCGGCAAAGCCGGCAATTTGACGGTATACGTTTTCACATCTGAAG
>Ga0233403_10000213_pt1 | contig 27131 bp, 19 predicted proteins | sample Na_oxic_1_MG_FD_179866 | JGI IMG/M metagenome (GOLD analysis project Ga0233403, IMG submission 179866) | Seawater microbial communities from Saanich Inlet, British Columbia, Canada - Na_oxic_1_MG | ecosystem: Environmental > Aquatic > Marine > Inlet | place: Canada: British Columbia | collected...
GTAAATCCGTTCGGCATCCAGTGGCCATCTAAATGGGCTGGGGTGAGCAACGTTAAGAAAATAGTTTTGGTGTTGTTCAGCTTTTCAGGATGAGGCAGCGTATCCGGTAATGAGTCGGATACCGTTACCTCGGCCAGTCGGCCTTCGCCACCAAATCGTACTAGGCCAGTTTTGGTTGGATGAAGGGCTTCCTCAATGCCGCTTACCGTTAAGCCGATTTGTAAATCTAAGTAGTGACGGACACGAATATGTTGGTTTTGATACAACATACCTTCTTTGACGGTGCGCTTCTGTCTGTCCAATGCAATTCCTACCCGCGGCTCAATATCAAACAATTTCGATTGAGACATCGTGGAGTGAGGTATGTCTCCGGCCAATACATATCCTAAATCTTCAGCGGTTAGCCACGCATTTTCTATCGGTTTGGCGTTTTCTATCGTTTTGGATTGGGAAGACAATGGGGTTAGTTCGGGCAGTTTTACTTTGCCTAAATCACACTCCACCGGCTCCTCGCCGGGCTGCAAGCGCACGGATTGTTGATACGGTGCTTTTTTATCCCTGATTGTGCCGTCTAAAACGATTAAGGGTACCGGATAAAGGCGTTGTTTGTCATATAATAAATAAGGACCCACCAAACGCAATTGCCCTAATTGATTCGCATCGCCTATCTGTTCACACAGATTAATCGAAGGCAAACGGTGTTTGGTGCCATCACCTTGTTCAAAAGCTTTCCAATTCACGTCTACTTGTTCACCGATCAAGCTTCGTACTGCTCCAGCGATTGTCCGCGCTGATGGCGGAAAAATACTGTTTAATTGGGTTCCTCCGATTGAATCATAAGGGCGAGATTCTCTAAAGAACCAGGTATCTACTGGTGAAAAACTCCAATGTTTTTCGATCATTAAATAGCTCCGTGTAATGTAATGAAAAATGATGGGCTGGAGTACAAAGCTTCAGCTTTGTCAAACTATGGTCTTGAATCCATCCCTTTCGTGGCTAAAAAGCGTACCAGTAACGCACCATCCGCTTCTAACCGTTTCTTTCTTCGCCATTGTTCTTCACCGTTTTCATTGAGGGTACGAATAACTCGTCGGCATTGCCCCAATAAGGTTGCAATGGTTTGTTTCGCGTCTGCTAAGCTGATTTGGCGTTTGTCATTGACTCCAGAGGATAGGTAGTCGGTTGCTAACAAGGTACTCGCTTGTTCTTGATTCAGTATCGCCGTTTTTTCTGATTTGGGCGGATTCAGTAAATCGAAGCGTTCTCGAATCTTGTAGAAGAATTTGCTACTGAAGACTTTGTCTTCGTCTTGTTGACCAAATTGTGTCGCTAATTGTTCAATCACCAATTTGGTATTGTTTTCTAACGCCCGTTTCCAAGGCATCGCCCATTCGAGTGCCTTGCCGCCCGGTTTCCAGACGCGCACCGCAATCGCATCGCGCCCGCAACCATCTTTGGCGACGTTATCCAGTAGGCTATGTGCGTCACGGAGTATTTTAGTCAATGGCATTTTAATATGGGCAAATTCTATCGCGCCTGATAACGTGGAGTTAACCGTACTGCCGTTAAATGCGTTCAGATAGACGGTACGCAACGCAGCGGCACAAGGCAGCGCATCTTCCAGCGGCAAAATCGCCAGCACATCATCTCCGCCGGCATAGACTAGAAAGCCGTTATGTTCATACACTGTTTGTGGGACTTGTTGAGTAAACTTTTCCAACGCGGCCGATATTTTGGGCTGTTTTTCAGTATCGCTCATGTGTTTGCCTAACGAGTCACCGTCCATCAGCAAAATGGCATAAAAGGGCACCGGTTGTCGGTTGAGGTCTAATGCCTTCAGTGCCTTTAACATATTCTGGGCGGCTACCTTTTTGTCCGGTTTGCTGCTGTCATTTTGTAAGGCGGATTCAAAAAACACTCGTCCATCTAATGCGGTTAAGCGTTTAATTGCTCTTCGGCGATCTTTTTTAGGTTGTTGGTAGGCATTGTCGATGCAACGGATGTTGGTATGCCATTCGCCATAGTCGGTGCCCAATTGTCTGGCGGCTTCATGCAAATCAGATAACTTGTCGTCGTCTTCATTCTGAATGACATGCTCTAGCCAATGCACGGTTGCCAGATAGGAGACAGAAGGTACCCCGGTTTCAAGTTTCCAGCCTTTCAGTGTCCAATAAGCATTAGATGAAGCGGCTTCCGTTTCGGCGTTATCTGACGAAGCGGCTTCAGAAAAACCTAGCAAACGCTGAATCCAGGCAACCTGTTTGTTGAACAAACTGGTTTTTTTCTCTGCCTGAACCTCTTCAGGAATCTTTTGGTTATCCTTGAAGGCGGTGCAACTGGTTTGATTGATCGGTAATTGGACAACCAGTTGTCCAAAGTAATGAACAAAACGTCGTTTGACGAACGCAATGGCACAGAGCGTTTCTTGTTCGGCTAAATCCATTTTGCTGGGGCTTAGGTTGTTGCGAAGGTGTTGCCAGAAAGTTTCTTGTTGCTTTCTATCAGGAGAAGGCATACCTGATAATTCTTGCCAGCCTTCCATCGTCATACATTTCACGCCCGGCTCGGTGGGCGAAAAGTGATTACGCCAATTTTTGCGCCGATCTAATAAATTAGCGACTTGATTATTCTCAGTTAGCACCCAAGTCATTTCAAAAAAGTGGTTGATTTGTCGCTGCCAAATTTGGCGATGGATAGAGTCATTGTGACAGAAACTTTCTAAATCGCCTTTCCAAACCAGTTCGGCTAATTCACGCCAGGCGGTTTGGACATTGTCCACGACGAGTTGTGGACTAAAATTGTCAGTTACTTTGGCTTTAAAACGATTAGGTACGTTGCCTTGACGGGGAGGCGATTTTTTGCCGTGCCCTTCCAACCAGTTCAGATAATTTTTATCGGGAAATGGAAAAACAATTTCTCCTTGTTGTTTTTGTACCGAGCGCATTGCGACGGCTGCTAACCAAGATAAAATAAACGAGCCTGCCCAAAAATCACGGGTACGCCGTGCTTGCGCGACAAAACCTTGGACGGGTCCCAAAGTGAAATGAAAATAACGGGTTGTCATAGATTTCTCCTTGTGTAAAAATTGTCTGAATTAGAACGTTTGGTATATCAAGAAATAACTACAAGGATTATATTTTAGAACGGATTTTTTTCTTTTCAGTTTCAAGGATAGTCTTAAAATCCGATTTCTTAAATCCTTTCTAAAATATAATCCTTGTAGTTAGACAATTAACAAATATTCACTACTCGGTTTTATTAGATTTCAAAAACGCGGCCACATGTTGGTAAAATTCAGTTAAATATGCTTGCTGATATTCGGGATGAAATTCAGCCGGTAGGTACAATACGCCGGCAACATAAGTCTTGTTGGTGAGTGGATGTATATGAAACAACAACGGGCTGGAGCGGCGGTTGTCCAAATCCACATCTTGCAGCGGCAGCCCAAACGGAATTTTGTCAGCGCCCCGTAAATCACTGGGTTCTCCCCGATGGTTTTTATACGCATTACCGGCACTATTGTGTACTTCTCGCGCTTTTGGATCCGGCGCGGTTATGATTTCAAAACGAGTATGTTGACTCAACGCGGAATAGGGCGGATAGTCTTCAACGTCGCGATAATCGTTCAGCAAGTTATTGATTTGTTGACGGTATTGTGATTCGTTATAATCAAAAGTTTCTAGCTGTTTTTGCGGACGTTTGAAAGACACCAAACTGACGGAGCCAAATCCTCGTCTAGCCCGGCCACCTAAGCCGCCTAACAGTCCCCAAACTTGGAGCGTTTTTTCTATGCCATCGATATCCGCTTGGGGGGTATTGGGTTTGAAAATCAAAGAGACGGTAAATTGGTTTGTTTCAATCAGGGCATCGCGGTGAGCTTGATAATTGTGCCTCGCTTTATCCCCCGATTCCATTAAACCAAATCCTAAATAGCCGCTGCCGGTCTTATTTTCCGGCCAACGGTTTTCTTTAGGGTTTAACTTAGGTTGTTGGGCGACTTGTAGGATAAAACAGCCTTGTCCACCGACTTGACGGTTTTGTTCATCTCGTGCCGCTTGCCCGAACAGTCGGCCTTCTTGTTCGTGCAGCCGCTGCAAGGCTTCTCCATGACCGTGAGTTTTTTGTAAATAACTTTTCCAATGTAACGCTCGCCACCAAAAACGTAGTGCCCCTTTGATAGAAGGCGGCCGTAAACTGGTGGCTTTTTGTTCAGCGTCACCGATAAACATCGGTGTGACAATGCTATAAGTGGCTTCTAAGGTATTCATGTCAAATAGTATTTTTCTTGGTTTTTTTTCCGAGTTGTCCAAAGCTTCAGCTTTAGATTTGAAGTCTAACAAGCTTGATGTTGCATAACAAGTGCAAAATTGTTGCATTTAGGACATTTTAATGTCGCAAAAATGTGACATTTGCATAAAAGGTTGAGGTATACCGGTTGCTCTATAGATGTTACAACGAAGAATTTCATTCTCCACCCGTTTCACCTCAATGCCATATTTAGGTAGATGGTGGGCTGACTGCCATATCGTAACGGATAACTAACAGAGGTTCAAAGTAGTACAACGGATACTCGAAACAAACGGATAAAAAAACTTTTAAAAATGAGAGTTTTACCAATTTTATTCGTTTCTAAAATCCGTTGATTTCGCGTATCAGTTGTACTTGGCTGCGACACGATAGGCCGAATTGAGATGGTGGGCTGCTAAGCTTATTAAAGATTGTGGCTTATGTTAAGTGACTCGTGCTTAGCAATCCCACCCTACCGACTAAAAATATCGGAATGTCGCTATAAAAACCAATCGGTCGAAAAACCGAAAAATTTTTGAGGGTCGGTCGAAAAAAATAATTTTTGCTATATACTATTTCTGGCAAGAAGTAGGTAAAAATAGAAAATGTTAAAAAATTCTGTTTGCTTGCCAAACTTCATTTTTACCGGTGCAAACTATCAATTAAAATGCCTCTGGTACTGTTTTTGAATTGGCTATTAGGAAAATACGGATAATGATAACTCAAAATATTTTGAATAATACTTGGTTTCGGATGCCAGCAGGGTGGTTTTTAGGTTTGACGAGTTTAATTGCTATTGTCTCTGCCACTACTTCTGCACTGAAGGCAGAAGAACTCCATGACACTCCAAAGCTGGAAATAACATTTGCCAAATACTCCGAACCGGCAACTAATAAATCGGCAGGTTGTTTAATTGTTTCCTCAACCGGTGATCCCAGCCAAAGAAAAATCTATTGTAGATATTCTTATCAACGAACCAGTCTTTGTGATGAAAAAAACGGGGTCAATTTGTCTAAGATCCGCTTGGATGTCGGAATCAATGCCCATGACAACTTAACAGCCTGGTTGACAACCCAATTCCCTAACCATCGCCTCACGGCTGAAGCAATCACAGAAACTTTAGCGTTCATCTCAAATGATGATCCAGAATTTCCTCAACGAAAAACGGTTTTTGGCCAATCGCCGCAAACGATCCATTTGACCAAACTGGAAACTTTACCGCCACCGAAACAATATCAAACGGTTCCTCAAAAAGGCTTTGCTTGGTTAGTACATCATTCAATTGAACCACAGCTAAAAAACAGACTGGTTTTAGAACCAGACGAAAGTCAGCCCGATAACATCTCCACGAATACTTCGGAGAATCGGTCAGATAATAACCTTGACCAAAATGCCTCAGAGAGTCAATCAACTGATACCGCCACTGATAACTCAATGAACCACCCGTCGTTGGAGGGCACTCAATTGATTAACCGGCAGTCGGAGGCGGAAGTTTCGGAAAGTATTCAACCAACCACGCTCCTTAAGTTCAATCAGAACACCAAAGAAAATGTACCGCTATTACTTGGCATTGTTCTACTGGTTCTGATTGTTATATTTGTTATATTGGCTTTGCTATGGTTCTTCCTGACTAAAAAAACTCACAGCCGCTTAGTGACTGAAATAAGCCGTGAACTGTCTTCCCAGCTGGAAAACCAATTTTATCAACTGCAAACGCAACAACAAAATCAATATAAAACTTCGTCACTGCAAAACCAAACCCTCAGTGATGATATCAAAAACTTGCTGCACTCTGATCTGGAACAAATTCAAGCCAATTTTTTCTATGAACTGAAAAAAATCAAGAGAGAATTCGTTCTTTCCAAACTACAACCCAGTTTTTGGAAACAGCCGCCTAATGAATCGGATTCTGAACCCGCTCAGCAACCGCAGATGGGAACCTGGCAAACTGATGTCAAGGATGAATTGGCATTTTCTCAACAAATGAATCAATTAGAGCAGGAAAAACGCCGCTTAGAACAAGTCTTGAATACCACCAAGAACAAACTGAGTTCAGAACAAGAACAACGTGATAAGTTTGAGACAGCCCTAGAAAAAACCAAGAATGAATTAAATACGGTATTCAAACAATACCGTTTAGAACAAGAACAACGTCAAAAAAACGACCAAGCCTTGGAAGAGGCACTGAAAACTCGGCAAACACTGTCACAACAAAACGAAACCGAGCTATCGAAACGCCAACAACTCGAGAAAGAACTCGAAGATGCCCGAAACGCATTGCAAACACTCTCCCAACAATACCAACATGAGCAAACACAACATCAACAGTTAGAAACCTCGTTAGAAAACCAGCACACCCAACCGGAACTAGAAAATGCCCAAAACCAAATCAAAACACTCCAGGAAAATCAACAAACACTGAAAAACCTGTTAACCAAGCGTTTTCGTCTCGTTCAGCCCGGCACGACCGAATTATCCGATTGGACAGCTGCCCTGATGGAACAGCCTGAAACTTGGTATTGGGCACAACCCGCCTTATTGGGAGAACTATTGGCTTGCGAAGCTCAAGTCAATCAAATTAAAGAACAACAGAAAAACCATGAAATGGTTGAACTCTTGGAACTAGACAATCTCCTATGGCAGTGGAATATTCTAGTCGGTGAACTCTTTGACTCTGATTCACAATTGTGGACTGTTTTACGTGAAACCGGCAGCGGCAAATGGTTAAATCAGTTACTTCGGGCTAATGATTTATTACAAACCTACTTTCAAGAACACTCGCAATTGACTCTGTTATCCAAACACTTGTCCAACGTGTCGGGCATTTTAGAAGCCATGTTTGTTGAAATGGGAATAGAATTGAAAAAGCCCAAACTATTGGCAGAAGTTCCAGACTATGTACCTGAAAGCCATTGTCGAGACTCCCTAGAACCGACCTTGAAAAAACTGATCGAATCACAAATTCAAGAACGCACCAAGACTGAGCCTCGATTGGTGGTAGATATCGAAACCTATGGCTTCGTTACCGCCGATAATCCCAACGCCGAAGTACGAGTGGTTATCAGCACTCCGGAAGAATCTGAACATACTTAAAATCCGTGTTGGAGTTCAAAACTTTAGCTTTGGTGGTTTTAAAAACCGGTCAGGTATTAAACTCCGGAGAAATTAAGTTATAGCGTTTCCCGATTGAGTGAAGTACAAAACAATAACATCACTCCCCCTATCGGGGTTGGGGAGATGTAGTTTATTCAATCGGGAAACGCTATAAATTGGTATAATGTTTATTAAATCCGATTTTTGTTCAAAAATCGGATTTCTAAAATACCTCCGGGAGACTTGTTATGAACAAAGAATTATTTGAATTAAAAAATATTGAATCAGCCTTACAGAAGTTTTTGTTTGAAAGTCCTACACCAGAAGAAGGTCTGATGGTTTTATTACAAAATCCTCAATTGCTAACCGACTTCGTTGAAGAGTTGTTTGATTCGTTAATCAGCAACGCAACTGAACAGGGAAGTGAGGAGTTGATCAAACTTTATAAGGGCCGTCATCTGTTGTTGCAAGCGGTTAGGCAGGCGATGTCAAAAAAGGATATCGCTTTGCTACATGCCATTAAGTTGATGTTGTTAAAGAAGGAAGTGTCGTCTAAAAAAATTTCCGCTGATGAGATAGAAGTGTTTGATTTTAAAGAAATTTTACCTAAGGTACTGGTTTGGTTAAAAGCACCGACATTGGAGCAAGGTGTCAGCATTTTACAAGAGTATCCAGAATTGTTGACTGATCGGCCGGTTAAGATGTTCGGTTGGTTGATAGAGGAAGCCCGTAAGCATGGCGATGAGATGTTTGTGCAGGTACTCAAAACGCTGCGAGAATTTTTTCAATCAGTGAGATTGACTTTGATGGATAAAAAGGAGGCGACAGCGTCCCAAGATGAGATAACCGAGGCGGTGAAGAATGCCCTGAGACAGATCGATTTTTCCATTTTTCATAAGGAACAAGAATTTTCATTTTTTGCGTAAATCTGATTGTTACCGAAAAAATATTTTCAAAAATGGGATTTTTGAATGAAATTCTGAGGATTTCTAATAATTATCTTCATTGATAGGAGGTTTGCTATGAACGTCGAACAATTTGATTTGATTTGGGTGGCCTTACATAAATGGCTTGAAACCACCACGCACGAAGAGCGTACCAATATTTTGCTACAGCATCCAGAGTTATTAGGTCCTAAAACCGAGGAGATGTTTGATATATTAATTTCTGAAGCTCGCAACCAGGGTCAGGAAGAGGCCATAGAATTTCTGAATCACCGGCGTGACTCGCTGAAAGTGTTCAGCACTTTGTTGCAAGAAGCTTTTCAAAAAACTCAGGTGAAAAAGGCTGAACCGACCTGAACGGCTCACTGCCATATCGTGTCGCCGCCAAGCACAACGGATACGCTTTCCTAAACGGATTTTAGGAACGAATCAGATTGGTAAAACTTTCATTTTTAAAAGGTTTTTTTATCCGTTTGTTTCGAGTATCCGTTGTACTACTTTGAGTTACGATAGGCCGCATTGACCTGAACGGCTGCCAAACTCGGCGATATTCACTCTATCGTTTGTCAGATAAATCTTTTGGAAGGAGACAGACACCAGATCGGTTTTAAAAACCGGTCAGGTGTGAATGGGTCTTTAAAGCCCATATTCTTTTTCAATAAGCCGCTGCGATGCTAATTTTTCTTGGTATCCCAGTTTTTCGAGTATATTTGGCCAAATCAGTGGATGGGTATAATTTTGGGTGGTGGTTGCCAATAAGTCGGCCACCTCTGGCAACGGTTGATTCTCAGGCACGGCGAGATACGCATACATTCCGAGTAACGGTTCTGAGTCGTCCAAATACAGTTGATAGTTTTCACCACTTTGAACTTGACATTTGCAGCCTAAACTGGCCAGCGCGTTTTTGAGATCAACGAGATTGTCTTTGCCTGGGTGAACGCCATCAAGGGTATAGCTGTTGGAATAGCCACCCTTTTTGGTGATCTGAATTGAGCCGTAAAGAGAATACTGATTCTCTTCAACCGCTGCCTCATCAGTCTGTTGGGAATCGTTCAGTTTCTCAGGCTCAAAAACAATTGTGTCGTTATAGTGTTGGGTATAGTTGGGTTCCGCAATTTCTAAGATTTTTGCCGTGACAGGCCCGGTTCGCAGCGCATAGTAACTAACCGATTCGCCATTGGCTTCTCTGAATTGAATACGGCATACCCCCATATTTTGATCAATCGGACCCTCGCTGGGGAGATTTTCAAAGCCTAATATTTCCGCCGATTGTCGTACTCGTTCCCAATCTTCTAGCAGGGTCGCAACTATCATGCGTTCCCAATGATAATCACTCATGGGCTGATATTGTTGTTCATATTCAACTAACCAATCAATATGTTCCAAAGCTTCTTCTAAATGGCCCATCTTACGTTCCATTTTGGCCAGCGTCCTTCTGGTCTTGATATCATTCGGTTCTATTGCCAGCAGCGCGTGTAAGTGGGGATTGGCCGATTCAAATTGACCGTTCTGTTCATACACGGATACCAGTAACAAATGACAATAGTAATGTGCCTTTTCAGTCAAGTCTCGTTCTAACTGCTCCTGAGCAAAGTTTTGTAGGGTTTCATATTGTTTATTTTCAAACAGTAGCAGCCCATACCGATAGATAATCAGAGGCGAGTCGGAAACCTGTTCAAGGTATTGGCGAAGTATTTCTAAGCCAGATTGAAGTTCTCCCAATTGGTTATAGGCATCGGCGGTGGAAATCAACACAGATTCATCAGTCGGCCAACGTTTTCGTGCTTCTTCAAGGATATCTAACCGAGCTTCTGGATCATCCTCAACCTCGGCAACTGTCACTTGTTCGGGTTTTTCCCAATTGGTCAGAATACGGATTTGTTCCAAGAACTGCGGCATTTGTTCACCGACTTGGTTTTGCATATCGGCCAGTAATTGGGGCCCGTCCAATGGTTTTCGCAAGCGTGGGATTAGAGCTTCTGCCCGATCACAGCAACGACGAGCTGTATTGGGATGGCCACGCTTCAAAGCCAGTTCGGCCTGCCATAAGGTAATTGTAAAGGCTTGCCGTATGACCCCATGTTGGGACAATTGATCGGTCATTTTCTGGAATTGTGCATTGAGGTGCCAATCATTCGCCATCATTTCGGCATTTACCAACAATCGCACCGTTTCTGCCCAATGTAAACAATGTTGAAGGGTCTTGAGAATTTTCTCAAAGTTTGGTAAGGCCGATTTGGCTTCTTCATAACGCCCTAAGTAGGCGGTAATTCGCGCCTTATCTAACTCTTTTTCAATCCGAGAAGCTTCACCGCCGCCATTATGAGAGTAAGATTCTTGGTTGAAAGCATAAGCCTCTTCATAACGTTGCAAACCAATCAGGGTTTCTACCCAAGCATTACGCATAGAAAAGCGCCGATCAGATCGATTGGCGAGTAACAGAGCTTGAGATTGTTGTTCCAAAAACGCCAGTGTTTCTTCATACCGTTCACCATCATCCAGCAAGGCGGAGGCGTATTCTCCAGAAATACAAGTAAAACAAGCCCAACTGGCATCAATCTTGTATAATGTTTCCTTGGCGACTGCTAACCGTTCTTCAACGTAGCCTGGACCGTCAGCGAGTCCATAACAAATATCAACATCTTGGACAACACAAACACTTTGTGGACAATCACGAGTCTCTTGGCGGTGGGAAAATTCTAATAAGTTCACGGCTTCTGGCAACTGCTCAGTGACTTGGTAACGATGAGCCAGCCGACTTTGTAACTGCCAATGGCGGATGAAGACTTCTATCCAAGGATTTTTTAAGGCTCTGGCTAATGCCAATGCTTCCGGCACAATCGCATCCAATTCGGTATGATTTTCTTCAACCGTATGGTGAGGTATCATACGCAAAATAGAAGCAAGACGATAATGGCCTTGATGTATAAGTTCTTTATCAAGATCAACAACCCATTTCCAAATATCCATCGGAGTTATCCTTTCAGTTGTAGAGTTAAAAACATTCGAGGTTTAGCAAACATTGAAGGTTTATTCAAAAAAAATTCAAAAATAGGTTTTATAACAAATTATTCAATCAATATTTTTTTAATTATACTTTATTAAGTACCAATTTAAATCATATTCGAGGTTTATTCGTGCAAGCTACGCCTGGAACAAATGAGAAGATATAGTGTTTCCCGATTGAATGAAGTACAAAATCCATTATGTGTTAGGGATTATTGATAAACCCCGATAGGGGTTGAATAGGCCAAGAGCAAGAGGTGCAACCTCACTGCCATTAAGTTAAGGATGTGCGTTGGAAACAAACCCCAGGTTTCACCTGGGGCTATTCACATTCAACCCCTATCGGGGTTGGCTCCAGGTTTCACCTCTTGCTCTTGGCCCATTCAGCCCCTATCGGGGGTTGGGGATTTTCCCCGGTTTTCTCCAGGTTTCACCGATCTGCCATTAAGTTAAGCCAAAATCAAAATGCTGGGCGCTTAGAATACTTTGCTATATAGTGTTTCAGATAAATAATTTCACCAACAAGCCCCAGGTGAAACCTGGGGCTACAACCCCGATAGGGGTTGAATGTGAATAGCCCCAGGTGAAACCTGGGGTTTCTGGGGAGGGACGGGGGAAAAATGCCAAACTTTGTACTTCACTCAATCGGGAAACGCTATAAACAATCTCACAAACCCCAGGAGGAATAGACGCTTCGGTGAAATTATTGTTATGAATATCTATAGAGCTTCAAATATTACCAAAACGGATGAAATTATGTTAGAAAAATATCCTTTACATAATGCGACCAGCAGCGTCGTTGGCGATCTAGGAAATTCTGAAACTCGTCGGCTGCTACAATCTATTCTCGAAAGTACCAACCATTTAATTGTCGCCTACTCTAGCGAGTATCGTATTTTAACCTTTAATTCCAGTTATCAACGTGTGCTGGAAACTCATGTCGGCGTGACACCGACAATCGGCATGAATATAGAGGAATTGTTTGCCGATTCACGACAGAAAGATAAAACACGAGCGTTATTAGAACGGGCATTGGCTGGCGAACAATTCACGGTCGATGAACACTATGGCGAAGGCAATGGACAATTGTATTTTCAAATGTCCTTTCATCCCATCCGCGATGACAATAACATCGTCTGTGGTGTTTCAGTTTTTGGTACCGATCTGACCGAACGTCATCGTACCGAGCGGGCACTGAGCGAAAGTGAAAAACGCTTTAACCTGGTTTTGCGCGGTGCTAATGATGGCTTATGGGATTGGAACCTTGAAACCAGCGACTTCTACCTATCTCCGCGCTTGAAACAAATACTTGGTTTTTTTGATCATGAATTGAATAATCATGTTGAAGACATGATGGGGCAAATACATTCGGATGACTTGCCACAAATGATAGCGGAGCTGGCCGATTATCTGAATAAACAGATACCCTCATATAAACAGATGTACCGAATGCAGCACAAGGACGGGCAGTGGGTTTGGGTGCTGAGCAATGCCGTTGCGCTTTGGGATGAACAACAACATCCGATTAGAGTGGTTGGAACCATTGTCGATATCACTGCCCAGAAACAAGCGGAAACGGAAATGAGTCAAGCACTCGCCGAAGCTGAACAAGCAAGGATTGAAGCCGAAAATGCTAACCGCGCCAAAAGTGCCTTCCTCGCCAACATGAGCCACGAGTTGCGTACTCCGCTCAACGGCATCTTGGGCTACGCCCAAATTTTAGGCCGTGACAAAAGTTTGAATGCCAAGCAAAAAGAAGGTATTGACATTATTCAGCGCAGTGGCGATTACTTGTTAACGCTAATTAGCGATGTTTTAGAACTGTCCAAAATCGAAGCTGGCAAAGTAGAAATCTACCCAATCGACTTTCACTTTACCGAATTTCTTCAAGAAATCACCGGATTCTTTCAAATGCGAGCTAAATTGAAAGGCATTGCCTTTATTTACGAACCGCTTTCGCATTTACCTATCGGCATTCGCGCGGATGAAAAACGATTACGACAAATTCTGATGAACTTGCTCAGTAATGCGATCAAATTTACCAAAAAGGGCGGAATCACTCTGAAAGTGGGTTACCATGATCGCAAAATCCGTTTTCAGGTGGAAGATACCGGAATAGGTATTGCGTCCGATGAATTAGAAAAAATCTTTTTACCCTTTCAACAAGCCGGTGACCAAAATGCTCAAATCGAAGGCACCGGTTTAGGTTTAGCGATTACCAAAAAATTGGTTGGCATGATGGGCGGCGAATTGCACGTTGATAGCACACTCCTCCACGGCAGCACCTTTTGGTTTGCGTTAGAATTGCCAGATGTCTCTGACTTGATTAAATCAGAAAAACGTGAGCAAGGAGTCATTATTGGCTATCAAACCTCCGACTTGTTAAAGCAAGGAGTCGCTGAAGGGACGGCGTCGCCGCAAACAGATTTAATGGTTTTGGTTATTGACGACAAATGGGAAAATCGCTCAGTCCTTGTTAACCTATTAACTCCGTTGGGCTTTGAGATGCTAGAAGCCATTGATGGAAAAGACGGATTGGACAAAGTCCGTGAAAAGCGTCCCGACTTGATATTGACCGATTTAGTCATGCCGAAAATAGATGGCTTTGAATTGATACGCAAACTCAGAAAGATCGAGGAATTCAAAGAATTACCCGTCATTGCGACCTCAGCCAGCGTTTTTGAATTGGCTCCTCAACAGAGTATGGAGGCGGGCGGTAACGATTTTATTGCCAAACCGATTCGTGCCGAAGTGTTATTAGACAAAATAAGAGAACATTTAGGCTTAACTTGGATTTATGAAAACGAAACGCCGTCCGAGAACAGCATTGTCCCAGAACGCCAGACTCTCGCCTCCGCAGAGGAGTCTCAGAATGACGGATCGGAATCACTAGTCGGTCCCCAATCAGAACAAGCGGCTGAGTTGCTTGACTTAGCCATGATGGGTGACATTGGCGGCATTCTTGAACAACTCGAACAACTGGAACAGTCAGATCAACGGTTAATGCCGTTTTGCCAACGACTTCGGCAATTAGCGAAAGCTTTTGATGAAGAACAAATTTGTCAACTGGTTGAGCTTTATATTGATTGAAAGGCTTAAGTATACTGCAAACGGTCAAGTTTAGACCTGACCGGTTTTTCAAAACCGGTCAGTCGATTTTATTGAATTTTCAACCGGTTAGGTCGAAAAGCCTCATACCAGCATATTTTTTTTGAAAAAAATGTCTTTTGCTATTGCCATTTTTTTTGAATATGGTATAAAAATTAAATTTATTATCAGGAGTACCAGCTTGGAGTCCAAAGCTTTAGCTTTGGTGCGCCTCACAAGCGGATTAAAGAATGTGGAGCAAAATTTGTGATATTTACCAAAGTGTTTTTTTACGATGGACAAAAAAACACTTATTGTTTCCCATCAGATGCCATTTTAGTGAAAAACCATTGCAAAAAATTTAAACATGCTTTTGTTTTTGGCATAATAGGCCATTGCAATCCATCAAATCTTATCGCTTTTAAACAAACCTTGTTAAATCATATTGCAGATGCTAATACAATGGTAATAAAAGGCACTTACAGAGGGCAACCGGTTAAACATTTTTTTAATCCAACCACCAAACTCAACGTCATGTGCAAGAATCATCAAGATGAGGCACTTTGAATTTGAGAACGTTTAAATTTTCACGAGAGACCAAAACATGGTAGCAAGTTAAATATGGCAGAAAGAGAGCTAAGTATTCTGAGCCGCCAATGTTTGGATCGTCGCATTCCAGACCAAGAAACTTTGAACAAAGAAGTGACAGCTTGGGTCAATAAACGAAACGATTCGGAAACGGAAATAGACGGGCGTTTTACCACTGAAGATGCCCGAATCAAACTCCGAAGACTTGACCCATCAATACCACTTTGACAATGTACTAGCCTACAATACTGAGATGAAGATCAAGAACAAGCACAAGCCCTATATGATTTCTTGATCAAACCGATTGCCAACCACTTAATCGAAGCCAACGCAAAAACGTTGATGGTGTCTTTAGGCAACTCGCAAAAAATAATCTACCAGGGCAACCATAAAGGATTGGGGGCAACCATAAAGGATTTGCCCCTACGGTCATCATATCCCACCGCCCTCTTTCCCACCTGGAATACCCATTTGAATGGTTTTTAAAAACTTTTCCAGAAACCAACTAACAAGAGACGATTATGGAAGAAACATTAAAAATGAATCCTTATATGGAAATGAATCCTTCTATATTGCCAATGAATGCACAGCGCGAGCTTTATGATTTTTACCAATTTCTGGTCAGTAAATATGGCTCAAAAAGCCAACCTCAAAAAATCACGTTATCTGAACTGGTGCCACGTCAAGTGAGTGCATTTGTACCCCTTTCGAGAGAATCCATTTATGACCGATAAACGTTTTTTTGCGGATTCAAATATTTGGTTATATGCTTTTATGTCCTTTGATCCTGGTAAAACCGAAAAATCAATAGATATTATCAGCAATACCTCGGCAGTTCTGAGTACACAAGTTATCAACGAATTATGTGTCAACCTGATAAAAAAGCGGGATATAATCAGAAATACAGCAAACCATCAAAAATATTTATTCGCACTATCAAGTAATAATTGTTGATGAAAAAATCATCATATAGTGTTTCAGATAAATAATTTCACCAAAGGGCCAAGAGCCCCAGGTGAAACCTGGGGCTACAACCCCGATAGGGGTTGAATGTGAATAGCCCCAGGTGAAACCTGGGGTTTGTGTTGTGAAATTATTTTTATGAACATCTATAGAAGCTTCAAAAATCAGAACCACACATCGGTTGTCCTATTGGGATAGCTTGATTGTTGCCTCTGCCATTTCCAGTCATTGTGATATTTTATACTCGGAAGATATGCAGCATAATCAAACCATCCAAGGTACTACAATAATAAATCCTTTTTTTGTGGGATCGTAGGCATCAAGGACTTTTCTCCGGTTTTTATTAAAAGGCTCAAAATGGTGGGTGGGCTTTTCAAAAAACCGGTTTTTTTATGAACCGGTCCGATTTGATACAAGTTTGATAAATACCGCTTAGCCTCACCATCCCTCTTTACTACAAGGGGGCCAATTAATAACAACCATATTGGCGATGAGATCGACAAACATCACGTCATACTGAGGGCCGCTAAGCGATAGCGAAGCTCACCTCATTTTCAAGAAACCTCAAGGTTTTTAAAATATTGAGGTTTTTTTTTGGGCTGAGCCTTTGGCAAAACGGTTGGCTACTTGGTACAATGCGCCCCCATCAAATTATGATGGTCCCTAGTTATGGTACACAGATAAACCCCATGATGGTGAAATGGTGATCACCGGCAAAAACTTATGATAAACCCAAATCTTGCATGACTGCAAATGAAGTACAATCAACCAAGGAAAATTTTTGGTCATTATACTTTTCAAAGATTTCCCAAGCTTTTTGTTCATGCCATTCATTGACTCGTACCACTTCAATAAGACCACTTTTTACCAATTGTTGAGTCAGATTCCAGAAATTGACGGCAATGAGATGATTTATTTGGTAACAAATACAAGCCGATGGCATGTTGATTGCGTTTGCCACCAGTCCGAACAAAACCGCCTCCGATGGTTCTGGCGGACAAAATGGCTTATACGCTCAACATTTGCTTAAGTATATACAAATACCCGGTTTAAAGGTGGAAGATGTGTTTAAACGAGTACGCCAAGCGGTTAAACAAGCCAGCCACAATGAACAAGTGCCTTGGTACAACGCCGCCTCATTGAGTGGCGATTTTTGTTTTGGTGGCTGTCAATAAGGATAGGAAACCAATGTTATGTAGGGGCAAGCTATAGCGAAACCGACTTCACTTTCAAAAAACTTCTCCGGTTTGAAAAACTTGGGAGTTTTTTTTTGCCGCGAAAAGAGAGCCATTCACAGCACGGCATTCGATTCGGCAACCTAGCCCGCCAATATAATAAACAGAGCTCACGTTACGGATTTAAAAAAATTAAAAAAAGCGGGCATTTTCTTTTTTCGTGTTACAATTTTTTTTGTCTGGATCAACATCGGAAATGAGTAGGAACTTCGCTACAACCCACCATAAGTTTGGAGGAAAAGTAATGGCCGAAAATAAATTAGAAACTGAACTGGCAGAAATGCTTAGAGAACGTTTTCGCAACCGTAAAATTGAAAATCTACCCGAACATATTAGCAAGCTTCGCACGGCAAAGGAAGGTTTTGATAAAACTTATGATTTGAAACCGGGAGATTTGGTCGTTTGGAAAAAAGGTTTAATAAATAAAGCCAAACCGGCACTTAATGAACCTGCTATCATCATGCAAATTTTAGACACGCCTTTAACGGATCAGGACAAACAAGATTCTGGAACGCCTTATTTCAACGAACCCCTTGATTTAGTCTTGGGACTTATTGATGAAGATGGCGATTTTACAATTTTCCATTATGATAAAAGACGCTTTGAACCATTAAAGGAGATAACACAATGGAAAAGCTGATTGTCAAAAATTTTGGTGCTATCCGAAATGTAGAAATACAGTTCAAAAATTTAACGGTTTTCATCGGGGAAACGAGTACCGGCAAAAGTACACTTGCCAAACTGGTTTCTATTTTTAGAAGCACTGACTTTTGGGAAGGAGATGTTCGTCAGATTGAATTTTTTTTTAGAAAATTAGGCTATTATCAAATAGCGAATTTTTTGGAACCCTCTACTTACATAGAGTACCAATCTGAAATGGGTTTTTCTTTTATTTATCAGGACGAAGAAATACATCAAGATTTTTATGAGAAGATATTAAAACGCCTTCAAAAATTGAGTCCGATAAAAGAAGATAAGATGAGCAACCTGATTGCCGTTAAAGAGATAGTTCGTGGTGCTTTTAAAGAAGTTATCTATCTTCCAGCAGAAAGAGGCGTTGTTAGCTTTTTATCTGAAAAATATGCGGCTCTTGAAAGAGAGAAATTGATTGGTTTGTTTCCGGAAATCTTGCTAGATTTTACCGGCACTTTTAATAAAGTTTCGGCTCTTATCAGAAAGCTGTACATCGATTTATTCGATGTCTCTTACCAAAAAGAAAATGGTAAGGATTACATTATCTTCTCAAATGATAAGCGACTTTTGTTGTCCGAATCGGCCAGTGGGCTTCAGGCTATTATTCCGGCACTCATTGTTTTTGACTTTTTTAGCCAATATAAAACCAAAAAGAGTTATACCTTTGAAGAACCAGAACTGAATCTATTCCCAGTTGCACAAAAATCGCTGGTTGAATGGTTAGCTGAAAACGTTTTGAATTATGGGCATCAAATGGTTATTACTACGCACAGCCCTTATATGCTGACCTCAATGAACAACTTACTCTTCGCTTCTAAAATTCAAACAGAATATCCAGAATCAACCGAAAAACTTGTTCAAGTATCTGGTTTAAGTCGTTTTATTCCATCGTCGAGTATTGCGGTTTATTATTTATCAAACGAGGAGCAAGTCGATTGCTCTATCAATCTTATTGACAAGAATACCGGTTTAATCCCAGATAACGATCTTGATAGTGCTTCAGATGAAATTATGGCGGTTTTTGATAGCTTAATGGGTGTGTATCGTGAATTTAACAGAACAAATAATTAATACATTTGCCTCATGCTTACCCAACAATTGCTTGGAAGAAAATATTTTTTTACAAGTATTTGAGATTATAGATGATCAACCGAACTTACCATGTCGATTACTGACAGATGGCCAGTCAGGCCAATTTATAATTGAAAACCCTAATGAATATTTGCTCCATTTTCTTAAAATAGATAACTGCATTCTGTTTACGCAAGATGGTGCCAAATGCGATTTTGCCGTTTTCAATGCTAATGAATTCATTTTGGTAGAATTGAAAAAAATAGAAGCAAATACAACGACTAGCCATCGAAAACGTAAATCTAAAAGAAAGGAAGCTTATGATCAATTAGAAAACACGTTACAAGTTTTCAACAGAAAAAATATCGATTTGAGTAGCTATCAAAAAAATCGAAAATTGTTTGTAATTGCAAGCGTATTAGATTACAACCCACCGGTGACTAGAATGCCAGCGGCAAAAGCAGATAATCAACAGAAAATTCTTGAATTTGAAATCAATTACAATGCGACTTTATTGACTGGACATCGTTATAAATTTACCTGATCATGTATCAAACCGTATGGATTACTTGAGGCTGGTTTCGTTTCACTCTACCCACCCTACGCTATACTGCCATTAAGTTAAGAATTTTTCAGTAACCACAAGGGATTGGGGTAACCACAAGGGTTACCCCGACATCAATGACCGTAGGGGCAATCCTTTATGGTTGCCCCCAATCCTTTATGGTTGCCCGACACGATATGGCAGTGACCCTACGCTCGCTTGGCGAAAAATAAATTAATTTGGGAATTGAGTTAAATAAAAAAGGGCAATCACATCAGATTGCCCCTACAGCCCCTATGCGAGGTTTCGTAGGGGCAATCCATTGTGGTTGCCCTTAATATTGAAAGTGATAATTCTTAGACTTTACCTTGAGCTTTGAGTTCTTCATACCACAGTTCATTGTGGTGCTTGATAAAGTCGATGCTGACATTACCAGATTTCATGGCTTCTAAACTTTCGCGTTCTTCAATAACCGCAAAGTAGATATGCGCCACTAGCCCAATCAGTACAAAAAATACCGAAGCCGAATGCGCCACTAAAGCCCATCGGAATAAACTACCATAGAAGGCACTTTCAGAAAACGGAAACAGCATTGGCCCAAAAAACAAGTAGAGTCCAGTGGCTGCAATCAGTAACGAACAAAAGATGATCATGGTTCCCAGCAAGCGTTGAGCGCCATTATAACGCCCTTGCGGTGGTATCGGCGTATTTTTCATCAAACCAAACAGGTGAGCCAACGTCACCGTCATTGACCATAAATCATTAAAAATGGCCTTCGGGGTCAATACCAACACATTCTTCAAGAACGGAAATACCACGTCTTTAAAGTTAAAGAGTATGAACAGTACGAAAACAGCCATCCAAGTGATTCCGACGATGGCATGGGTTAGCACCAGATTTTCATTGCCGTTAAACAGCCCTTGCATAAACTCCGGCCAAAAAGCCGGTGCCAGCCGCACAAAGTCGCCCGAAATGATGCCAAAACCACTCATAATCAGCAGTAACCAGCACAGGGCATTGAACCAGTGGAGGCGGATGGTTTTCTTTTCCCGCACATGGAGCATTTTAGGTGCATCGCTCATAACTATTTACCCTCCTGATTGTCTTGATGGGTATTGACTTCATCACGCCGGCCTATCATCTTCATAATGCCAGCCCCTAAAAAGGCCAGTGCCATTCCACCAATACCAATGGCACCGAGCGGATTGACCACATTTTCCATCACCTTGCCCGACAGATGGCGATCATGCAGCTTGGGCATCACTTCCTCTGGAAGAGGTTCTCCAGCCGTATAATAATAATGGTTAGGCCCAATATTCACTTCGTCGGTGGTCAATTTGACCCAGTCCTTTTCGTTCAATAACTGAGACACTTCTGAATTAGGATCATTCATATCACCGAAAATCAGCGCGCGACCTACGCAGGTTTGTACACAGGCCGGCTCCAGTCCGTTATCAATGCGCGGTTGACAGAAGGTGCATTTGCTGATGGTATTGGTTTCCGGATTGAGCCAACGAGCATCATAAGGACAGGCAGGTACACAAAGTTCGCAGCCAGAACAAATGGCATCGTCTTGCAGAACCAAACCATCTTCCCGTTTATAGGCGGCACCAGAAGGACATGCCTCAATACAGGGCGCATCATCGCAGTGCTGACAGCGGCCCGGGAATAACATCACCTTGGGCATACCGTTTTTTTCCAACTCCACTTGTTTGACCCAGTCACGGGAATATCCCATTGGAGTTTCCCATTCGGCTCGACAGGCCACCACACAGGCTTTACAGTCGATACAGCGAAGCGTATCGGCAAGCATGACATATTTTGCGACCATTGTTGTCCTCCTCCTTATACTTTTTCAACTTTAACGAGAGATAGGCCCATGCTCATGGAACCGATGTGTGGCTCTACTTCGTAGGAGGCCAAGTTGGAATCCGAAGCACCCTGATGATAGGCGGTAGTCATTCGATCATCAAAGTGTCCAAATCCATGCACCATGAAAATGGTATCTTTGCGGATACGTTTGGTGACTTTCGCCTTGATTTTTTCCTCGCGGCCTTTGCGGTCAGTCACTTTAACCAAATCGCCCTCTTCAATACCCCGTTTGGCGGCTGGCTCGGGATGAATCCACAGCACGTTTTCTCGCATCAAGTCCGCTGTCCAGATGTTATCCTGAGTACGGGCATGGGTATGGAAGCCAATGCGTCCAAATGTCATGTGAAACTCGTCTTTACCTGGACGAACTTGTTCCACGTAATCCAGGGCTTTGTCATATCCCATCATCTTGAGCATTAATGGAACAAATTCAGCCTTTGTCTGGCCACCAGGCGTTTTTATTTTCAATTTTCCGCCATGATCTAGTGGGAAATTCTTTTTCGGGTCCGCCGGTATTTTTAGAATACCAACCTTTTCGATTTCGGCCAGTGAGGAGCCAACCTTTTTCAATCGATCATCCAGTAATTCTTTAATGGAGTCATGGGGGAAGTAAGCTCCCAAGTCCATCCGATCAGCCAGTTGCTTACAGATAGTCCACGCATCACGGGTATCATGCAGCGGTTTCATGGCTGGCATACGCACCGCGACATAACCTTCACGAGCGCCACCAATTTGCAAGTCGTCATAGCGTTCAAGGTAACTCGCTTCGGGCAACAGAATATCGGCGTATGCATTCATCTCATTGGGGATGACATCCCCTGCGACATAAAAATCAAGATTTTCAAGAGCTTTACGAATGATTTCGTAGTTAGTGCTGTTCAGAAAGCCGTTACCGCCGGCTGTCATCAGTGCCCGAATGGGATAAGGCTTTTGTTCGGCCATCGCTCGCCACATTTCGTTGGTCAAGCCATAGTGTGCATTGGCGATTGGCCAACGTCCCATCACGCCGGCACCGTCAGCACGATGAAACTTTCCATGCGCGTCCTTGATATGTTCGATGGGTACATCTGGTTGCTCGTAATTGAAATCTCCGCCACTGTCAATACGATTAGCCGTTGCGTGTTTAAATTCGGGTAAATCCGGTTCCGGCACGGAGTATTTTTGAGGGGTAAAAACTCCCCCTTTGTGGCCCCAAACTCCAAACAAGGTATTAAGTATGGTGATAGACATACCGGTACCAAAGTCATTGGAAGAACGGGTCATACGGCGCGGAGCGTAAACGAATACGGACGGTGCTTTTTCGGCCATTTCTCGCGCAATACGGCGGATGGCATCGGCCGGTACATCGGTGATGGGTTCGGCCCATTCCGGGGTATATTTTTGTACCCGTTGTTTAAGCTCATCAAAGCCTTGGGTGTACTCAGCAACGAATTGTTTGTCATACAATTCTTCGTTGATCACAACATTAATCATCGCCAATAAGAAAGCATGATCGGTCAATGGACGAAGCGCATAGTATTCGTCGGCTTTAGACGCGGTGATGCTATAGCGCGGATCGAAGTACACGACTTTGGCTCCGTTGGCTACGCCGTTCACCCAGCCCAAGGTTTCACCATTGTGCAGCGATTCGGTGACGTTGCGCCCCATCATCAGGAAATATTTGCAATTTTCCAGATCGATGGTTTCGTTGCCGGTTAAGTTGCGCCCCATGATCATCATATTGGACAAGCCGCGAGGCCCACAACAGAGTCCAAAGACCGGACTGGTGGTGTTCGGGGTGCCGAAGGCATGAGCGAGGCGGTGATACGGTTTTTCCCAACTACCATGACCAATCAAAGCGAGGGCTTGAGAGCCATGTTTCTTTTTGATTTTGAGTAACTCTCTGGCGGTGGTGTCCAGAGCTTCATCCCAACTGATTTTTTGCCATTTGTTTTCTCCACGTTTGCCGGCACGCTTCATCGGGTATTTCAGCCGGTTGGGCGCATAAGAAACCATCAGCCCAGCGTTGCCCTTACCGCAAACCACGCCCCAGTTGTTGGGATGTTCTGGGTTGCCGTCGATTTTGACGGCGCGACCATCACGAGAGCGGACTTTCAAGCCGCAACGCCAATAACACATGTCACAAAAGCCAAAGACTTCGGTTGTCGGCTTCAGTTCTTCCGGTTTGTGCGGCGCATTGATTCTTGCTAATGTTTGGCTGGGCATACCGGCAATCGTCAGTGCCGAACCAGCCACCGACGCACCTAAGAAGGCGCGACGACTTGGGTCAAATTGATTGTTGTGGGTACTACTCATAAGTTCCTCCACTTTTGGTGGTTATTGACCTAAAAGGAGTGTTTTTTTGGTCAGGGCGGTTTGATTATTGTTTGTAGGTTAGGTAACTCGCAAAAAATAAAATACCCATCCGGGCAACCACAAGGGATTGGGGTAACCACAAGGGATTGGGGTAACCACAAGGGATTGGGGTAACCACAAGGGATTGGGGTAACCACAAGGGATTACCCCTACGAACCATTAATGACCGTAGGGGCAATCCTTTATGGTTGCCCCCAATCCTTTATGGTTGCCCCCAATCCTTTATGGTTGCCCTGGTAGATTATTTTTTGCGAGTTGCCTTAGCAATTTACTTATGCCACTACCAACGATAATTGCACCGCCTTTACCATTTGGTACTCCATTCAACTGAAATCCCAATACTTTCAGTTTTTGTAAGAAACTTTGTTTATGAAAGCCGCTTAGGACCTTCCAAATCATTGTTGTTGGTATTTTAAATAAAGGCGTGTGGCTTTAACTTGATGTATGTTAAAAAAGTGAAATTTTTTTAATAGTTATTATAAATTAATCGGGATAACCAGGTAACTTATTGATTTTCAATGTCATTGATGGCGTTGACCAACAAAAACTTGTCTAACTGATCGTCGCGAGAATTTTTTTTAAAGGCGATTACTATTAATAATAATATATTAATATTATAAATCAAGTTTATTTTAAATAAATTTTAAATAAATTTTTTGGTAACAAATTTGGGTACAGAAAAATTTTTTAGCTCAACTTACCCCTGATCTCCTGAAATATGAATATGAAAAAACGGTTGTGTTTACTCCAAATGGCGATTCAATTATATCCACTTTTATGTTATGAATCAATGAGTTAGTCGTTTTTTTTCTATATAACTTGATGGAGATTGAAAGTGTCCGTCGAAATGTGTTAAATCTATAACAATCATAGAGTTAAATTAATTTATATAGTTTTTTCTGAAAACCGCCTTGTACTCCTTTTCACCATTGTTGCTGCTCCCAGGCAATAAGTTGATCAAGATAGTCAGCCGCTAATCGGTAGTAGGCAATCGGTGCAGGGTTGGCAGCGCGTAAGGCTTCAGTAAATTGTGGCATCCAACGGTCAATATGTTGCTCAAAAAGTTGTTGTTGGGTTTGCCAAGTTTCTTGCTCATCCTGACCAGCTAGATAGGCCATAAATTCTAGTTCGGAGACGATATGATCCGGCAACAATCCGCTATTTTGCGTGACTTCAATGCCATGAGAGGCCATCATATTTTTTACTTCTAAGGTGGACGGTCCGAATAAGCATTGGTCATTTTCCAGCCAGTAGGAGCCAAACGGTTGCGCCGGCACGCTAGGAACTGCAAGTATAAACAATCGGCTATATTCGGTTTCTAGGTTTTCGTTATAGTTCAGTTCTGGCTCCAACGCGATCAGTGTCTCTCGCCAAGGAGCCTCTGGGGGAGTTATTGACAGTAACAGTGTCAATAGGCTTTGCAGCCCAGCGAGACGGTCTTCGGTGGGCTGGTTAAACAGTTCGCCGGCAAAAAAATAAAGCTGAGGTCGCATATTTATTCCAAAGTTTTGTTAATAAAATTCACCCACACTAATACCGGTCAATGTGGAGCGTAGTTTATCATTATTTATTAAAATAATAAATAGTTATTATAATAAATTTTAAATATTTTTTTATAATCATATTTCAGAGCCTTCGGCAAAACTATGACGCGCTGATTAAATAATTTACGCTCGAATGACTGATTTTGTAAGTGATTGTTTTACCGTGATGCTTTCCGGCTAATTTTGCCAGAAACTCGTCCAGAGAAATGGGATATAAATCCGGCTCTAAAAAAATTTCAAATAAATTTTCAAATAAATTTATATTTATTCAAGAAATAGGATTTATTGAAGAAATTCAATCTGACTATAGATGGTTGTGCAGTTTATCATTGTTATGCAAATAATAAATAGTTTTTTATAGAAAACACATTTTAGGCGAGTTTTTATAAAATCAATACATATTAAATTCAATGATTTAGCCTAATTTTAGTTTAGATATTACCTAAAAATGGTTTACATAACCCATTGATTTTTATAAAATAATAAGTTTTTTTATCTATTTTTTATGTTTAATATTTAATAAATAAATTATATTCTAAAATACTAATTAATGGACACTCTAAAATTCATAAAAATTCGGCCAATTCCAATAAATTGCATATCAGTTGCTTGGCAGCGATCCGTATGCCAAAAAAAAGCTCCTAGCTAACTGGAGATTTTTTTCAATGCCCAAAGCTGAAGCTTTGGACTCCAACTCCAACTGAAAAAAAAAGCCCCACGTCAAAAGACATGGGGCTTTTTTTATGGCCAAAAAAAAACTTCAACAAATTTAGCGGCCACAAAGACCGGGTTTGGTGGGTTTCGCTTCGCTCTACCCACCCTACTACTATCAAACCTTTAAATTAATCTTCAAACCAATCATAGCTTAATGTGTTTCAACCGCCGACTTTGGCTACCTACTATCAAACGAAGTCCCCCTTATAAGGGGGATTTAGGGGGTCGCACTGGTTTCAAGCAGCGACATTGCTGGGGTACCACTAAACCTTTGATGGATGTATGGAGGAGAAAGACTTAAAGGGTTTCAAGCAGCGACATTGCTGGGGTACCACTAAACTTTTTGGTAACAAATGAAGGTGCAGACGTTTCAAGCAGCGACATTGCTGGGGTACCACTAAACATTTTCGTCTAGAGATGGAAGGACGGGATATGTTTCAAGCAGCGACATTGCTGGGGTACCACTAAACCCTAGACCAAAAATTTCCCTTTTATTTTCAATAGGTTACGGCCGTATTTCACGCACAAAAATTGTGGTTAAAAGTTAGATATAAGTGATTGAATATTAAGAACATTTTTTAATATTGTTGGGTCCCAAAGCTTCAGCTTTGGTACTCCTAATAGGAAACAAATAATAAGTCTATTAAACCATACTCAAAAAAAAATAGCAATAGCTAAACGATATTTTTTTCAAACTTTTTCAAACCGTTAAAGCTTTAGAGTCCAATTTGGACTCCAAACTTTGGACAACGTATTAGAGCATACTTTTTAACAAATGGCAACCGCCAACGATATTTTTTTACCCAACGCTTTTCCAGCCTTAGACTTGAAGGTTTCAGTCAAACAAGATAATTATCAGGAAGCCGTTCATTCGGGCATGTTGAGTTTTTACTTTAAAAACAATAGCTTATATTCGTTAAATTCGGCACGATAAGACATATAATTCACGTTTTACGGCATTATTTATTTTTAGTCCAGGTGGGGGATTACCAATAAAATAATAACCCGTTGAGGCTCTTGCAAAACCCCAGGTTTCACCTGGGGCTATTCACGTTCAACCCCTACGGGGTTGATATTGTTAAAAGAATAACCCCACTCGCCTCTTGCTTTCACCCCAGGTGAAACCTGGGACAAC
>Ga0233403_10000214_pt1 | contig 27068 bp, 18 predicted proteins | sample Na_oxic_1_MG_FD_179866 | JGI IMG/M metagenome (GOLD analysis project Ga0233403, IMG submission 179866) | Seawater microbial communities from Saanich Inlet, British Columbia, Canada - Na_oxic_1_MG | ecosystem: Environmental > Aquatic > Marine > Inlet | place: Canada: British Columbia | collected...
CGATTTTTTTTGGGTTCTAGTTATAATTAGATAGGACTTACGGATTGACAGATTTAACGTTTGATGCTCTCGTTTATAAGACAAGGTATCTATGATTTGTGTATTAATGGTTTTTGGGCCATTTTTTGAAATCTAATCATTCACAAAATATTTCAAAACATCAGATATTTCCAGTGAGAGCAGTTTCGTTTTAATTTCTCAATGCGTAAGTCCTATTAGAATTGAAAATCCGATTTTTTTCGACTTGAGTCGGACTTTTTATGGGCTTTAAAAAACCGATTTCATTAACCATTAACTATTAAAATTATTAATCATTAACCATTAACCGGTACTTTCGCTTAGGCAACTCGCAAAAAATAATCTACCAGGGCAACCATAAAGGATTGGGGGCAACCATAAAGGATTGCCCCTACGGTCATTGATTCGTAGGGGTAATCCCTTGTGGTTACCCCAATCCGTTGTGGTTACCCCAATCCGTTGCTCCAGCCCCGGATGGGTACTTTATTTTTTGCGAGTTACCTTAAATCATGTCAAGTTTTGATTAAAAAAATTTTATAGATAGCAAGATTCATGCCCTATATAACTCATTGAATAAAAAGTGCTTTTAAAAAATAAGCAAAAGTACCGATTAACCATTAACCAAATTAAAAATAGCCACCCGAAAATTCACCTTTCTATAGCTGGGATTCGACTCGTTTTCGCCAAAGCGTATCCTTTCAGGCGGTGTTATTGTTAGAATATCCTTAGCTATCCCAACACTGATCAGCCAATTCTGTACCCATTCTGCACGCTGTTGAGCCAATTGCTCATTACGTTTCCGATCACCGCGCCCATCGGTGCTGCCAATAATTTGCAAACGTACTGACTGATGCAGTGCTTGGCTTAAAGTCAATATTTGTTGCACCTGTTGATACAGTGATTCAAGCTTCGATTGCTGCCCTGGCAACAAATCAATCGCACCGTCGGTAAAGTAAAACGGTTTTTTTTCAATCTGTTGTATCAGGTTGTCCCGTTGTTGCTCGACATTTTCTCGAAGTATTAGGCTGGCCGTCTCAACATCAGCATAGGCTAATTCAGAGATTGGCAATAACTCAATCCGCTCAAGCAGTGTCTGGTAAGTCGTTGCATCAACCAAGCCGGTGACTCGCAAAGTCCGTCCCTGCATTGTCAAGGTGACCGTGTCAGGCGGTGCCAATTTTAGCCGCGCTTGCTGTAATAGATAATGCTCCGTATCGACTAATTGGCTCAGATCGATGCGATTAATGCCCATCACGGCGTAAGTTATTTGATTGATTTGACTGATTGATTTGATCTGATTGATCCAATTCGGCGACGCATAACCGGTGAGATATAAAACATCGCCCTGCACTTGTATCGAAACGGTTGCCGGTGGCTGCAATTGCCGCTCCAACCGTTGCTCTATCAACTGCGGTGTCAAATCCAAATAGGGGGTCCAGTGGCTCTCTATTTCATTCTCGCTTAGATGATGCTGCAATTGTATTTGCAGCGGATCAGCCGCCAATGGGTCCCGCAGCCCTTCAATCACCCACCTTCCGCCCGAACGTTTGAACGAAGTCACTACAATACCGGGAGCCTTTCGTAGAGCCTCAATATAATCAGTCAAGCGTTGCTGATGCTGAAAGTGATAATACCCCCACCCTATCAAAGTCAATAAAATCACACTGACTATCACCACTAGCCGATAAGACAAGCGCTGGGATTGCCGATCCGATTTGGTTTCCATTTGCAAAGTTTCTTCTAACAATGGCCGACTGGGCTGTAGTAGTAGATTATCTCCAGAGTATTGCTGCAATAGGGCACCGTATCGACCATGTAGTGTTTCCAATGTGGAACGCATCAGGTTTCTAAACTGATATGGTGCAATGCCGCGAATCACACAAGCCAGCACCGCATAAGGACCGCGTTCCATCCAGACGGTGTATTCACCAATCTCAACACTGTCTAGCTCCTCGGTTTTGGAGGCTGAAAACGAGTCCCGGATGAAGTCTTGTATGGCAGTTAACATGGCCGATACTGCATCACTGTCATTGATTTTAACCGTGTCCTGGTGCAAATGTTGGATTAATAAGCCGGTCTCCCGATGAATCAAGAACACTTGATCGATACGATAGATGAGTGTCTGTTGTAGGACAATCTCGGCAAATGGCCGCCCACTGCGCCAAGCTTTTATGCGCCAACCAAGCCCTTGCAACGATAAACTTTGTTCTAGGCCTTGGTTGATAGATTGTATTAGAGTTTTAAAAGATTCGTTAATGGATTTACGAATCGCCGGCCCCATCACTGGAAAAAGTGCCTCGGCAAAGGGCTGAGTATCTTTGCTGATGGATTGTCTAATACAATATTCGACTGGCTTTTGAAGCGAGTCAGTCAGTTCGCTGACCTCTGATGGGGTCTGTGCGTTTATAGATTGGCTGGCTTCGCGAATGGCCAGGGGCAGTAGTTTTGCGAACTCCCGCGTCCGCTGTTCGGCATCATTGATTTGAGTTTCCAAATCGGATATATGTAGTAAAGCGCGTTCAAGGTAGGCTAAACGAGACACCAGTTCGGAGATTTGTATCAATTCTATGTTTTCAAGTTGTTCCTTTATATGATCTAATTGGATTTGTTGTGTTTGTGGTGTTTCTATGCCTTTTTCGATGCGCTGCTCTATCGCTGCATAGTGGGTCTGTAGTCGCTCAAATTCGTTGTTGAAGCTGATGATGGACTGACATATCTGTTGTTCTAAGTCGGGAGTCAGTTTTTCTAGGCCAGTAAGGCGTGTTTGTATTTGTTCTAACTGGTCGTCAGTATGAGTTTCTAGGGTTTTAATCTGGGTTTGGAGCGATTTGGGGTTGTCTTCATCCAAGCAGTCGAAGAAATGGGCTTGTTCTAAATGTTCGGTACGATTTTCTATGATTTCAAGGCGAATTTGGTGTTTTTCTAGTGTTTTTGAGTCTTCAAGGCGTGTTTGGGCCAGTTCTATTTGATGGATCTGATTTTCTAGTTTTTTAAGGTGCTTTTGATGTTGTTTCAGGTTGTCGCTCAGTTGGTCAATGACTTTAACGTAGGTCTTGAGTTGTTCTAATTTTTCAACCGAGTTTTCAATTAGGCCAAGACGAGTTTTTTGGATTTGTAAGCTGTCAAAGAATTCTTCAGCCTCGGCTAAGCGAGTCGAGGCTTGTTTTTGGCTGTCTATCAATTCTTTTAGTATTTGAATAGCGGATTTTTGCTGTTCTTCTAGGCGGTTATTCCAATTTTCCAGAACTTTAAAGCGTTTTTGTTGTCCATTAATCCGTTCACCTATCGATTTGAGTGGCTCAAACTGAGCTTGTTGCTGTTCTAGGTGGCCAGTACGCTTTTCTACCGCCTCGATTTGTATTTGTAGGGTGTCTACAAATTCGCGTAAGGTTCTGAACACTTCAGTAATGGTTTTAGTTTGTGATGGCATAGGGGTTCGTGAAAAAGGTGAGTCATTTAATGGGTTGAAAACGTTTTCAACAAAATAGTACAGTGGATTAGCGAACCGAACGAAGGTCGGCGAAGCTAAATAAGCAAATTTCGGGGCTACTTGGAACTTGAAATGGTCACTATTGCCTTTTATAGCGTTTCCCGATTGAGTGAAGTACAAAAAAATAACATAACTCCCCAACCCCGATAGGGGTTGAATGTGAATAGCCCCAGGTGAAACCTGGGGTAGGAAGGAAAAAAAATTCCCCCAACCCCTAAGGGGTTGGGGAGTTTTTCCACATACCCCAAGTTTCACCACTGGCTCTTAGGCGGGGTTGACATTTCATCAGAAGTCATTGATTTTTAAATCAGTGTCCAAAACATGACTTCTTTGAGAAATCAATGACTTATCCTAAAATGTCAACAGAACCTAACATTCAACCCCTATCGAGGTTGGGGAGATGTAGTTTATTCAATCGGGAAACGCGATCATTAAAAATCCGTTTATTAAAAAAAATCCGATTTGCTTTAGATTATGCGTCGCTCTTTTTGGGTTGTAGAGATTTTTTCCACAGTCCATTGGTGCTGAAACTTTGCCATCCCCAACGCAGCCAGTTCAGCAACGCAAACGATAGCCAGAGTGCCCATAGTAGCATGGCGATGCGATAAATCCATAGGGTTAACGAGAATACCCATACCGATGGCAGTGTATCGGGTGAACGATCTTGGTACCAGAGTAATTGTCCCGAGGTTGAGCCATTGCCGGCGATGTGCATATCGGGTTGCCCTAACAGTCCTTGTTTGATTGCAAACAGCAGGGTCATCAGTGCGACTATGGTTAGTAAGCTTAGCCCAATTTGAGTGGCATTGAATTTGAGTACTGGCCAGTCGGTGGTTTTTTGTTGCGCTCGCCAGCCGAGTGCGATAAGCCACCCTATCACGCCGAGCATATAGGGTACTGCAACTTGGCTAAGTACTACGCCCAGCAGTAGCCAATGGTGGAATTTTAACGGTGTCAGCGGGATTTGGCTTAATCCCACCGCTGCTAATGCGATCACGATTAAAATGCCCCAAATCATTACCGCTGGACCAATCGGTTGGCCGCCGACAAACAGTATCCAGCGTTCGCTGGGCATATTGACTTCTATCAGGGTATTCACACTGTCTACGCCTAAGCTGACGCTGGGGGTGTAGAAATATTGGCCTATCCCTTGGGGTTGTTGAAATTGCAATCCAATCCGCTGCGCCCCAGGTGTGATAGGCAGTGTGACAAAACGACCTTGTTGGCGTATCGGTTGAGTTTTGCCATTGATGGTGACCGATTGTAATATCGCATCAAATGGCAGAGTCAATTTGTGTTGCATCCCTCGACTACTGCGTAGATTGAGTATTAATCGACTGTCAGTGGAGTGTTGGCCTGGGGTGACAATCAGTTGGCTGCGGTCAATGGTTAGCACTTGGCCATCTACGCCTTTTGGTTGACTGATGTGTAAAGTCACGCTTTCGCCCGGCCAGGGTCGCCATTCTGGTAACCATTTTCCTTGGGCTTGATGATGTACGACCGGTATGCCTTCAACCGTGACGTGCCATAGGGCGCTGGCATCGAGTCGCCAAACTTCACTACTTTCAGTGGTGTACGGTGCTGTCAATTGGAGGGTGTCTTGCTTGTCAAAGACAGATAACCAGCGAATTTCAGCTTGATTGGGTGACAGATGAATCTGTGCTTTGTTGTCTTGGACACGAATAAATTCATTGTTAACCGATTCACCGTTGAGTAACGGTATTTCTAGCACGATTGCGGTTCCCAATGGCGTTTGGCGTCTGACGCGAGTTTCAACTTGCCAATCCAAACCCAGCGATAAAGTCCGTTCAATTTGTACAAAGGCGGGCAAGCTGCCCATTTCTAACTCTGCCAGTTGTTCATCCGCTTGTTCGCGACTGAATTGTAGTAGGTTATCAGCTACTCCGTTTTCATGTAAGCCTTCTACGCGCCAGCCTTCGGTTTTGACGATTTCGACTCGATGGGGTTGCAGCGGTAAGGGCAGTTGTATGGTATTACGATTGGGCAACGTTCCTTCAATTTGTATTTGATGGATACCTTTGCTGACACTGATCCAGAGCTGTCCGTTTTTAGTCAGTAATAGGGCTTGGGCTGGCTCACCATTTAGCCATACTTGTTGTGGCAACCATTGCGTTGCCGAACCTGGCAGGGGTATAGCAATGTCGGCGGCACTGTGTACTTCGATACGGGCATGTAGTTGAGTCGTTCCCAATTCCAGCAATAAGCGTGGACTGCTGGCACAGTGGGGCAAACAATCAGGCAATGCAGTTAGACGTTGTTGTAGCTCATTTAGCAATGATTGGGGCGGAAAGCTGTCATAAGCCAGTTTTTTGGTGTTGTCCGGCAGCCGATTGGTCGTGGTATCGGTTTCCGACTCGGTTGGAGTAGGACTCTTCTTCGGCGGGTTTGAGGGGGGCGGATTTGGGGACGTTTCGGCCGATATGAAAACCGGATAGTTGCTGGCGGCAGTCAAAGTCCGGGCAGTTTTGGCGGTTGAAAGCGATTGGTTCAAAGAGATTTCAGCACTGCTTACCAAAGGCTGGCATAGTAGCATTGCCAATACCAAGAGGGTTACAGATGGTAAACTATTTGCTGATTGGGATTTTGGCTGTGCCGGAAAGAATCCCTTTGGTTTGAACAATAGCCGTGCGCCCTGACTCCATGAAGCGAGTATAAAAAAAACGGTCAAAATGGTGAGTAGGATGACACGCAGGGCACCTAATAGGGTATTCACAGTAGGTGATAGGAGCCATAGTTCAATAGTATGATTGGCTTGAACTGGCCCATTCCAAGTCATGTCAATGCCTTGCCATTCCCATTGCGGTAAGCCTGGCCCGGTTTGCACTTGGGCATTGGGGTCAAGTTGTAAGGGTTGTTGGCGTTTGGCCATTTGAAGAGATTCGGTTGGTGAGTAAGGAGCGAATTCTCGCCCAAGCGGTTTCGAGGCCAGCATGGGTTTTTGTACGATGGACGACGGTTCGTCCATTACGGCCAAGTTGTCGTATTCATTGTAGTTGCTTGCACCAACCTCTGCTTTCTCTAGTGATTCCCAGGGGCGCTCCAATTGTGGATAAATACTTTGTCTGGCTTGTTGTATCATGAAAGGTAGTACGATGATGAGTAGGGCAATGATGCTGACATTGCGATAGGAACGTACCAATCGACTGAACCAACCCAGTGTGGGTAAGACTCTTAGTAATGCCAGTGCGGCAATCAGGTTGATTAGCCAGAATCCTATCCATGGGGAGTTGCTGGATTCATGGTAAATGAGTACCATAGTGACCAGTGTGAGTGCGCCCCACCACCAACGCCAGAGTTTGCTTACAGCGGCGGCGATAATGAGGACAATAAATAAATCGAATAGAGTCCATTGCTTAAGCCAAGTACCGGAAACATGGTCGGCCCCATTGGCATTGAATAAACGCCACCCTGGGGGTAGATGTAGTGTGGCACCCAGTTGTTGAAAGTCGTGAGTCCAGCCTACTGTTGGCAGTTTAGTCACGGCTGTTTCTAAACGACTGTCAGCGATCAAGTCAATTTGTCCGCGCCGGACTTCGACACCGGTATCGCTGTCTTTTTTGAGGCGGGTGATAAATTGGTTTTGACCGTTGACGGTTACGCGCCCTAATATGGCCGGTTCGGCCATTTCTAGTCGCCACCCTCGTGTCATTGTGCCTCTGATGTGGTCTTGAACGCTGTAACCTTTGCCATCAAAATCTAACCAGTAATGCCGTTCTAATTCTAATTGGTCTGGGGCCGGTTCTGGGTTGCCGCGGCGTTTTTCTTCTATCATCAAGGTGTCCCCAGCCCGAACTAGGTAGGTGGGAAATTGTCGCCATTCGGTTGGTATGGCGGTTTGTTGAGGGTCAATAGATTCTACGCCGGTGATTTCGATTAGGCGTAAGTTGTTACGGGCCTCGAATACCCATATTTCTTCATCCACCCATTGAGTTTTTGAGTCTGATTGTTCTGGTTGGGCAAGTGTGAGTTGGTTAACCGGGCCTTTTTGGCGCGTGTGCAGGGTGATTGTCCAGGTACCGGGGCGCACTTGTACTCGCAAACGCCCGTCAGTTTCTATGCGGGCCGGTAGTGGACTGTCTAAGAGCATTGGTATATGCTTGTCCAGTGTGACTGGTCCGAGTACGATTTCGCGGTGTCGCCCAGCGACTTTCAATTTGATGCGGGAGGACATTTGTAGTGGTATGTCGTCGATAATGTGACGATAGATGTGGAGATCAAGAGCGTTTTTTTCGGAGTGGGCTTGGTCAGTTGTGCCGTGCTTTGTTAGCCATAAGCGTCCTTGTGAATCAAGCTCTGGGATTAGGACTGGAATTTGGTCAATGGTCAATTCGACTAAGCCAGTATGAGCTGGAATGGTTATATATTCTGGGCGTTGTTCCCATTGAAATTGCCCTTCTATGGTGACCATTCCTTTGGGAGCGAACACGCTGGGTAGGCCGTTTCGATCAGTGACTATGGCAGTTTGGTTGTTGAGGCGCACGGATTGGGGCCAGTGTTGGGTATTACCGGGCAAGGTTATCCAATCGGCACTGTAAACTTGCCATTGTTGTGTCAATTTGGCACCGTTGGCATCGATGTTGAGTGTCAGCCGTGATGGCCATTGACAGTAGCCTTTTGGCCGATTTTGGTTGACCTTTTTTGAAAAGGTCACATCAGCCTTATGGTTATTTTGAATAGGGCAGGTTGTTGATTGGGTGTCATGTAGCACCCATTGTACCCAAGGTTGTAATGGGGGGGGCACGTCTTCGGGACGTAGTGTGTCGGCAAGTATGGAGTAACTTGCTAAAAATAGGCTGATTGTCAGCGGAGCAACCCATTTAGATAAAGGAATCCGAAAAATTTTCAAGATTTTTGGGTTGAACCAGGATTGGTTTGGAGTCATATTTGTTGCCAGTTTGAAATTTGAAATTGGTAATTGATCATGAGTAGTTACACTTCGCACGGGAATAAATTGGACTTTTCAAAAACCTTTTGGAAGAATCATATTTTGTCCGCTTAGAAATTTTTTTAACAAATAGGATTTATCTGAACCTATTTTTTTGAAAGTCTATAGCATCAATAAAAAATCTGAATTATGACCGCGCTCAGTATAGTGACTTATCTAATAAATCCGATTTTTTCTAAAAATCGGATTTATTTCTAACCCTCACTTTATTATTTTAACATTTTAGCTGTAAGTAATTTAACATTGTTGTTGGACAGTTGGACATAAAATAGTTTACGCAACGGATTGCTTTTATATGGGCCAAATTAATGGTTGGCATGAAAATTGATACCTAAAAACACGCGCTGAATACGCTTAAACCCACGTTATCCCATTGTTGTTGAATAAAAGGAAAGCCCCTTTCTTTAAAAGACTTTTACATTCATGATTCAGTACTTAACATAAATAGTTTAAACTGTTCCTAAAAAGTTACCCAAAGTTACACATTTCTAGGTAATTCGCTCTCTGTTGATAATTTTGAAAAATTGCAACTAGAGTCCTGGTTGAGCAGTCCCAACCGATGTCGCTCAGTCCGTTCTAGCAAGATGGACTTAACTTTTTGAAAAGGTGTCCAGCGATCTATCTCCTGATCATAAAGTCTTGCTAAAACGTTTCGCGCGGCATTCTCATCAGCTTGTAACACCACCCCGTCGAAACAGTATTCCAGGCAAAAGTTTCGAAGAAACTTTTGCCTGGAATATGAATCTCCACTACGTTTGCCCATAAGGACTCCGTGGCGGCTATCCATTTGCGAGGTGTACGCGCTATTGATAAGAATGACCGAAGAACCTCTTCGGCGAGAAATCGTTTCAATTGCGTTTGCTATCATACCTTTAGTCCAGGCAGATAGTCTTCTATTAATATTTTTCCCCAATTTTTTTGAGACAATTGGTGAAGTTAAATCTTCAGTTGCAATTATCTCAGCTTTATCAACTAATTTATGTGTTGCCTGACAAATTTTATCTCTAATTTGAGATTTAATTTTTCGGTTTTGGCGATTAAGCTTTTTTCGACCCAAATTATTCTTAATAATGTTTTTCTGTTTATGGGGTTTGGAATTCAAAATCGCTCTAAGTTTATTTCTAGCAATATATTTTTTCTTTAACTTATCTGAATGTTTAGTTAATAAGGAGCCCAAACCTTCTCCATAATGTTCACCCTCAGAATCAACCAAAACTTCTGTATAACCCTTGTCTATTCCGAGGGTGGCTAAGCCACAAGTTTTAGTTTCAGCTATTTCTATAGTGTAATGGACATCAACTTCACCTTCATTTAAAATCAATCGTCAAGTTCCAGTAGGTTCTTTTGTGGTGTTTAATGGAATTGCAATACGCTTACCTTTTTCTAAACGGGGGATTTTTAGAAAAGCATACCCACCTAATTTAAAAGTGGTGTAATTATCTGAACGAACTATAATTTGATGAGTTGTATGATTACGTCCATGTTTCCAATATTTACGCATCAAACGTCTTAAATAGTTATTATAAGTCCACCCATCAGATTTCAGTGGTTTATAAAGTTTAGTACGTTCTTTTTCATCAGAGACTTGTTTGTAAAGTACCTTTCTTACTTTTTCTTTAGCTGATTCACGGTTGGCTTTTATGTCCCCAAAACTATCCCGTAAAGTTTCTTTCCAAGCGTTAGCAGACATATTAAATTGGCGTTTTTCTTTGAGCCATTGATCGCGTATCTTTCTATCAGTTTTAATAGAAACGCCACTAATTGAACCAAAGCGATGCCAAACTTCGGAACGAACTTGACCTAACCGTTTGGCTTGCTCTTCCAATTGTTTATATTTGCCACGATTAAGGTTTTTGCTTTTTATAATCCGAGTGACTTTCATTATTATTCGCCCAATTCCTTTCTTACCCATAATGTCGAATTATGGGTAATTTTGTACAAGTTTTTGATAGCAGTTAAATTACTCTGGTAATAACCGTATGACTTGATACGATTTCTGTGCTTTCACAATATATAACTCACGTTTTGGTGTTCAATTTTTTCAGTAATCGCTTGATTATCAACGATAAAATTATAAAATATCCACCAAAGTTGATTGCTTGACAAAATGGCTTTAAAAACAATCAGTTTGAGTTAACCAAATTGGTTTAACTTGATAAAATATGTATTTTTAAAATCAATGACTTACGATGCAAAAATAGTTATCAAGTCCAACAAATTTTGGTTGAAATAAGTTCAAAGTTCTTTGTAAATCAAATGGTTAATTAAAAATAGGAACCCAGAAACGTGGGAACTAAAATCAATCTATCATGCCATATAGGGATAACTATAGAAATAAATAGTTTAAACTATTCGATGATCAAGTTTTTTGATCTTTTCGATGTTCAAACTTTTTTAACAAAAACTTGAACATCGAAGACATTTTGCTGGGGTGCCCAAAAAAAGGGTTAGGCAATTCCCAAAAAATAAAATACCAAGGGCTGGAGCAACGGATTGCCCCTACAAATCATCAATGAATCAATGACCGTAGGGGCAATCCTTTATGGTTGCCCCCAATCCTTTATGGTTGCACCATAAGGTATATTATTTTTTGTGAGTTGCCTTATTTTTAATTTTGAGTACTACTCTCTAGTACAACTGATACTCGAAATAAACGGATAAAATCTCTGGAACAAATAGTCTTTGATGTTCAAGTTGGTCTGACATTTATTTGAACATCGACAACATTTTAATTGCCATTTATTAAGTTTAACACTGCCCGTTTATTTCAAGTGTCCGTTGAACTTCTCCGTGAAAACGGGATAGGTGCCCTTTTGCCAACAACAATGCCCAAGAAATCGGATTTCTTTGATTAAAAAATCCGTTATATAAATACAATCCTTGTGTTATTCGGAGTTAAAATGTCTGTACAAATAAATTTATCCATTATAGAGGATCATCCCGAACAGGTGCCGGAAGAAATCCAAAATTTAGGCACTCAAGCCATCCAAATTCTTTGGCAAACCTCGCAAAACATTGCTATACAGGAAATCGAAGCGGTTAAAAAACGTTACCAGCAATATGAGGCGGAAGTTTTACAACAGCGTGAAGAGGCTCTGGAGCAAGTTAAGCAAGTCAAAGGTGAGATTGTTGTCGCTAAAAGAACCATTGAGGGTTTGAATCGGGAAAATAAGTCTTTGCAAGTTGATCTTGATAACAAAATTGGCGAATTAAAAAATACTCAAGACCAAATAACCGTTCTTCGAGAAAAATTAGTTCAACAAGAACACGAAATCAAGTATTTGACTGAAGATGTTGGACGGACTGATGGAAATGCAAATGGCTTGAAAAAGCGTTTGTATGAGGTTAATCGCCAATTGGAACAAAATCAAGCGTCTGTTAGGGAAGCCCGTGAAGAGTTGGCGGTGAATTTGGATAATCGTGAACGTTTGGAGTCTGAAATCAAAATATCGAAGCAGAAAACTGAGGAAGTTTGGAAACAACTTAAGCAGGCGCAAAAGCAGACGGCGGTGGCTGAGGCTTTGGTTCAGGAACTGAAAGAAACTGGCAATAAGTATGAACAAGAGATAAAAATTCTCAAAACTGAAAAACAGGAAATTAAAGCCAGTCTGGAAGTTGAAACCAAAGCGCGAGGTGAATTGGAAAAAAATATTGCTATGCTACAGGCACGATCTGATTCTCAGGATGCAGCGCACAAGGATGTTATAGCTCGATTTGAACAAGAAATTGAGTTAACCAAGAAAGAAGCAGCTTCTGTCAGAAATAGAATGATTAAGGCGGAAGCTGCTCTTGAGCGTGAAAAAAATGCGGTTGAGCGTTTGGAAACCAAGATGATTGCAGCCACCGGTGCTAAACCTTAAGGACAATAAGTTTGAAGACTAAATAAAGCAGTTTTTTCCCGTTTAGCACTTTCTGTGGGCAAGCTACAAACTAAAAGTTCAAAGACAAAAAAATCCGATTTTTTTGAAAAATCGGATTTCTTTATATTTCAATCTCGTCGCAAGCGATCTGATACGGCAATGGGTGTTGGGTATTTGAGTACAATGAAATATGAGGAGGCGATAAATGTAATAATGGTTGCCGCTTGAATGAGATAGGAGGCTTCGTGACTGATAAGTTCTGTGTTTAAGGCGACTACCGCTATCAGTAGCGAAAACTCACTGATTTGTCCTAGTCGAAAACCGATTTCTAAGGATAAATTGGGGTTTTCATGGAGGTTTATCATTAGGTATTTGAATACCAAAGGTTTTATCAATAACATGGCAGCCGCTAACACGATAGCTGGTACTAACACAGCGTATAAAATAGTCAAGTCAAGACTGGCTCCTAAAGCAAAGAAAAATATCACTAGAAAAAAGTCACGCAGCGGTTTTAAGCTTTCCGCAATAAACCGTGCAATTGGGCTACTTGCCAATACGACTCCTCCAATAAATGCGCCGATTTCATACGAGAGTCCAAGCGCTTTTGCTAATTCGGCCATGCCTAAGCACCAACCAATTGTCATCAAGAAGATATATTCTTGAATTTTGTCAAATTGGGTAATTAGCCTGACGAGTATGTAGCGTTCAAATATGAGCGCGAAGCTAATCAATAGGGGTAAACTTAAAACCAATAATCCAATATCAACCAATGATGTGCTATCACTGTGTAAGCCTTGTAAAACCAATAGTACTATGATGGCGATTAGGTCTTGCATCAATAATATACTGACAATCACTTCGCCGGCATGTTTGTGATGCAGTACGGTGGTAGGCAGTAATTTTAGGCCAATAATGGTACTGGAGAACATTGCTGAGGCCCCTATCAAGATATTTTCCGATAAGCTGAAACCAAAGGCTTGTCCAATAGCAAATCCTAATGCGGCAAATATGAGTGAACTTGTTACTGTGACTACGGTGGTTTTTCGTATGGTATGTAATAAATCTTGTGGCTGGAGATTTAAGCCGAGTAGGAATAGTAGGAATATTATGCCAATCTCGGCAATGTCTTTGATAATTAATGTGTCTTTTACAATCGCAAAACCTAATGGCCCAACCGCGATTCCCAACACAATGTAACTAACCAGTAGGGCTTGACGCGCATAGAGTGCAAGCGTTGCCAGGATGGCTGATCCGGTAAAAATAACGAAAATATGAAAGACAATGGATTCAGAGTGCATATTTTTAAATATACCCTAAAAATGGCAATTAAAATGATTATTTCACTTAATACATTGAATTGATTTCATAATGAATAAATAATCTCAAAGGTTTTCACTAGAAATAAGATTATTTTATCAGGTTTTGTTGACATTTAACAATAACTCATTGATTTATCTAGTTAATGTTTTTTAAAGGGACAAATCGAGTTTTTTTGGTAAATGTCAACAGAACCTAGACTTGTTGCAAAGCCGTGAAATTAGAGAAGATTATTTGTAAATCAATGATTTTACTTTTCAAAGTGGTCTATTTAAATTCATTTAGATTCAAATACTTTTTAGGCTTTCAGGCTCAAGTTTTTTGGGAAAAAACTTATTTTATAAAAAGTAGAGGCTCTTGCAAAACCCCAGGTTTCACCTGGGGCTATTCACGTTCAACCCCTACGGGGTTGATATTGTTAAAAGAATAACCCAAGGAGCCTCTTGCTTTCTCCCCAGGTGAAACCTGGGACAACCCCGATAGGGGTTGAATGTTAAGAGCAACTGGTGAAACCTGGGGAAACTTTCAAAAAGAGTTTTGCAAGAGGCTCAGTAGATTAACATTTTCATTGCAACGGCTAAGTCGAGTCATCGTTCATTTGAGGATTCAAAAATGTTAACAGATTTATGTGTACCTACTTGAATAAATTGTTTTGCATAACGGTTGAGCCTTTATGATAAAACAATAACTTATGACTATGGCATCTGGGTAAGTTTGTAGGTGTACAGAGATTTTGGGAAGTTAGTCAATTGAATTGGATGGAGTGGCAAGGTAAGCCGCCTTGCACTCCAGGTAGATAAGTCCCACTGTTTAGTCAAACGGGGGAATATGGTTTGGGTTTTAGTTTGGGGTGGTGAAAATGGTTAATGATAAGCTAATCAATAAGTTTTTAGCCTCATTGATGAACAAAAACGGGATAAGCTTTTTCAGGCTAAAGTTTTGCTTTGCTAAACTTTAGCTGTGAATATCTGATTTTCACTACCCCAGTTTTAGCTTCAATGCCATATCTTGTCGGGCTTACGCAACGGATTGCCCCGACAACCGTCATGTTGGCATTGGGTTTTAGCCTCCCATGGTGAAGTCGCGTCGTGCTGATGCGATGGTGATGTTAAATCCAGCAACTACGTCAAGCAGGGACATCATGGTGATAATCAGAAAAGTCGAGGAGCCGGCCTTTTGAGCAAATAGGAATAACATTAAGCAGGTTATGAATACGAGCATGGATAACGCATGTTCAACAATCGTAGAGGTACCGGTTTTGGTCGATTTGACGATTTCAAAATATAGGGCAATCACTCCAACCATGATAAATATGCCGCTCCATGTTGGAGCCCATTCGGCTGCAGATGGTAAAGGCATTCTGAATAGGGGGTCGGCTCCCATGTCAAAATTGACATTGAAAAGGTAAGCCATCAGTAGGTATAGTATGACTACTACAGAAAATAACGGAACTACAGAAATGAACCGATAAAACATTATCGTCTCCTTAAACACTGACTCTTCGTCCTGGTCTCAAAAAAAACTCAAAAAAGATATTTCCTAATCACAGTATCAAAAAACACTGTTTTTTGATATAGAGATTTTTTGGTTTTATTCAGCGAGGAATAGCCATTGCTTTGTTAAAGTGTTGTGTTGGATTGACTTACGCATTCAAGCAAGCATTTTTTCTAGCAGCCGGTCAGACTTCATATTCGGCTTGTCAAAATATTTTTAAATCAATATGTTATGTCAATAATTCCGAACGATTGCTAGGTTATAGATAACTCACTGTTTATTAAATGAATTTTATTTGTCAAGGCGTAAGTCAAAAGTTAAAGAAATCTAATTAAAAAAATCGGTTTTCTTTTCAGCTTAATGTCACAAAAATAGAAAACGTTAAAGAAATCCAATAAAAAAATCTGATTGCTTTCAGCTTAATAACATGGTTGGGTATTGAAAATTGGTATTTGGATATGATAAACAAAAACAATAATTGATTCAATCATTTCCGATTCCTAATTCCATTCCCTCACTCTATCCATAGAGGGATTTGCAAAACTTCGACGCGCAACCATAATTCAATAATTTATATGTTCAGGTGACTCATAAGTTATTGTTTTATTGTTTATGCCGTAGAATTTTGCAATAGGCTAAAAAACTAAAAATGGCAATTAAAATACTCAATATGCAATCAACTAATTTAACTATTTGATTTTATTGTATAGTATTCCAGAGAAATATCTTGGCTGGAGTCCAAACTTTAGTTTGGGTCGTCCAAGATAAATCTGGCCGACTCAGGATTAAAAGATTTTTCTGGAAAGCTATATTATTAATATGTTGAATTCAACTTTCAATCGTCATAATATGACAGAAAAACCATATTAACCAATTCATTAATAATATAAAAGCCAAATTAATTGCCATTTTTATGAAAAATATCTATTCTTTGGAATACTCTCGTTAAACTTCAACCATTTCAAAATCGGATTTACCCACGGCACATTCTGGACACACCCAGTCGTCTGGAACATCTTTCCAGCGCGTTCCAGGCGCTATGCCATCATCCGGACAGCCCTCTTCTTCCTTATAGTCAAATCCACAGATAACACATTTATAAACTTTGTAAGTTTCTGACACTTCAACCATTTCAAAATCGGATTTACCCACGGCACATTCTGGACACACCCAGTCGTCTGGAACATCTTTCCAGCGCGTTCCAGGTGCTATGCCTTCTTCCGGCCGGCCATCTTCTTCCTTATAGTCAAATCCACAGATAACACATTTATAAACTTTGTAAGTTTCCGACATTTAAACACCTCTTGGTAAAATAGAGTATTTCAGAGGGACTTGCAAAGCTCTTATGCTAAACCATAAATCAATAAATTGGTATTTGTTTTTCATAGTGTCGCTTTTGCACAAGAGTTTTGCAAGAGTTTTTTTCACACTGTATATATTGCGTACACGGGAGCTACCAACCCATTATCACATCAAAGCTGCGATGGGTTACTTGACAAAACACATTATGTTGGGAGTAACCAATCTTTGATGTAATCACCCAGTTTCTCAACTTTTCGCACCAAATTTAACTTTCAAAAAATATGTTTTAGGTACTATGCCTCAACCTCCGATTGTATTAGCATTTGCTGGAAACGACCCTTCAGGCGGTGCCGGTTTGTGTGCTGATATTCAGGCACTTGCAAGCGTCGGTTGCCATGCGGCACCGGTTGTCACTTGTATCACTACACAAGATACTCGCAAGGTATTTGAAAGTATTCCTCTTGCCGGGGCTAAGGTTGCGGCACAAGCTGAAGCCGTATTGGCTGATCTACCAATCGCCGCCTGTAAAATTGGCTTGCTTGGCACAATAGAGATTGTCGAAGCCGTACAGCAAGTGTTACTCAAATATCCTGGCATACCGGTGATACTTGACCCGGTTTTGGCAGCCGGGAGCGGCCAATCGTTAACGCAACGTGATATAGGCGATGCCATTATAAAAAAATTGTTACCAATCACTCAAATAATTACACCAAATAGTTCTGAAGTTCGCATCTTGACCAATATGACCCAATCACTGGATACCGCGGCAGCCCAGTTGATGGATTATGGCTGTCAATATGTTTGTATCACTGGCACTCATGAGGATACGCCTAATGTGGTAAATACTTTGTACGGACAAGGTCAACAGTTGCAGTCATGGAGTTGGCGCCGTTTGGAGTCGAGTTATCACGGTTCCGGCTGCACATTTGCGGCCTGTTTGGCTGGACTTTTGGCGCAAAATCAGGATATGATAGCAGCGGTGTATGAAGCTCAATATTACACTTGGACTACTTTACAACGTGGCTATCAGCCGGGACGGGGTCAGGCTTTGCCGAATCGCTTATTCAAACATTTCCTTAATACTTCATGCTAAGGAATGAAGCTTTAATAACTTCCGAAACTTTTAAGCCAAACTTGGCTGGTTTTAAAAACCGGTCAGATTTAGTTTCGGGTATTATTGAATTCTCATTCCTAAGTGTATACTTCACAACAAAACCCTGTTAAATCAGTTACTTGAAAAAGTTGAGCCGTTTCTAAAAAAATTTCTACGGGACAAAGGTCAGTAACCTATTGATTTATAATAGGGTCTTTTTAAATTGTTCTCAATAAAAACCTAAAAACATTGGTACAATGTCCGGTACATCGAAGAAAAAATTCTAAAAAACCCCATTTATAATTACCGATTTCCAATTATGCAATTACCTTTACGTGGGCTTTACGCCATTACTGATAATAACATCATCCCAAATCAACAATTTATCAAGTCGATAGAACAAGCCATGATCGGCGGTGCTAAAATTATCCAATACCGTGACAAGAACAGTGATAAAGAGCGGCGTAAAAATCAAGCAAAAGCATTATACCGCCTTTGTCGAAAATACCAAATTCGTTTAATAATCAATGATGATGTGAGGCTTGCACAAAAAGCCCTTGCCGACGGCGTACATATTGGCAAAGGTGATGTTGATGTTTCCACCGCCCGCGCCATGCTGGGTCCAGACGCTATCATAGGGGTGTCTTGCTATAATCAACTTTCTTTGGCGCAAAAAGCGGTTGAGGAAGGTGCCACTTATGTTGCGTTTGGTCGTTTTTTCAGTTCTAGTACTAAACCAGGGGCGGTTTCTTGTAGCGTGGATATTTTACGCCAAGCGCGTCAAATGTTTGATTGTCCGATAGTTGCCATAGGCGGCATTACGCCTGATAATGGTGCTGAATTGATCGCTGCCGGTGCTGATTGTTTGGCGGTGGTACATGGTTTATTTGGATCGGAACAGGCGGATGTGATTGCGACGGCGAAACGTTATGCAGATTTATGGGCAACGGATGAGTAGGTACTGGTTCATAAATTAATTGGTAGTTTTTTATAAGGGAAGTGGAAATAAATAATAGACTTGTCCCTAAATAAACGTAAACCATTGAAAAGACAAGATACAACCATCATAAAAATCAATAGCTTAGCTTATTAAGGGACAACTCTAATATACCCATTTTTATCGAGTGCCCTTTAGGATACAGTAGTTCGATGCCATGAGGTTGAGCCACTGGTGGGCTGGCTCTTTGTTTCCTAGTCCCTAAGCAGTGGAAATTATAAATTTTATAAATCCTATTTTTTTCAAAAACTGAAAAATCCGAGTCAAGTCTTTCTCAAAAATTGGATTTTTTAGAAATTTCAAAATTTTTCTAATTCCGAGGTTTGTTTTGTTAATTGTAAGGAAAACCGTATGAGCAGTTCCCATCAACATTTTGTTTCAGCCCAGCAATATATTCCGGGTGGAGTTAATTCGCCAGTCCGCGCCTTTAAAGGTGTGGGCGGAGATCCCGTTTTCATTCAACGCGCTGTCGGTGCCTATCTCTATGATACCGATGGTCATCGTTATATAGATTATGTCGGCTCATGGGGGCCGATGGTGGCCGGTCACGCACACCCATCGGTGGTTAAAGCGGTGCAAGAGGCGGCTGCAAATGGTCTGAGTTTTGGTGCCCCCACCGTTATTGAGACACGCGTTGCTCAAAAAATTTGTGAATTAGTACCCTCTATCGAGTTGGTACGCATGGTGAATTCTGGCACTGAGGCTTGCATGAGTGCGATACGCTTGGCTAGGGGGTACACTGGACGCGATGTCTGTGTTAAATTTACTGGCTGCTATCATGGTCATGTTGATTCCTTGTTAGTCAAAGCCGGTTCTGGTGTTCTTACATTGGGTTTGCCCAATAGTCCCGGTGTTCCAGCCGTCTTGGCAGAGCAAACTCTGACATTAAATTATAATGATTTAGAACAAGTTAAGACGGTGTTTGCTGAAATGGGATCTAAGATAGCCGCTGTCATTGTTGAGCCGGTTGCCGGTAATATGAATTGTGTGCCGCCCCAGCCTGGCTTTTTGCAAGGTTTACGAGAAGTGTGTGATGAGTATGGTAGTGTTTTGATTTTTGATGAGGTGATGACCGGTTTTCGGGTGGCATTGGGTGGGGCACAAACTTTTTATAATGTCAAACCTGATATCACGACACTTGGAAAAGTCATTGGCGGCGGGATGCCGGTGGGTGCATTTGGCGGTCGGCGAGAGATTATGGAATACTTAGCTCCGCTAGGACCGGTTTATCAAGCAGGTACTTTGTCAGGTAATCCAGTGGCAATGGCGGCCGGGCTTGCGACATTGGAAATCATCTCGAAGCCTAACTTTTTTGAACAATTGAGTGCCAAAACGGAAAATTTTGTGACACAGATGCTGACATTGGCTAAATCGGCCGGTATTTCTATGACTGGTGTCAGTGTGGGTGGGATGTTTGGCCTATTTTTTACGACCATGCCGAGCGTTACCAATTTTGAGCAAGTCAGTGCTAGTGATGTAGAAAAGTTTAAAAAATTTTTTCATGGTATGTTAGAAAAGGGGATTTATTTGGCTCCGTCTGCTTTTGAGGCTGGGTTTGTGTCCTCGGCTCATAGTGAGCAAGATATTGAGGCCACTTTGGTGGCGGCTGAATCGGTTTTTGCGAGTTTGTCGTCTGATAGCTGAAGTTTTTTGAAAATTTTTTTGGTATTCTAGGCTCAGGTTTTGGCACGCTAAAACTTGAACCTCGAAGGGTATTTTAGCCGCAACTCCCTTATGGTAGGAGCTATAATGCGAATATCTCGCACGGTCATGAAAAATGAAGAATTTTAGCCGAAAGTTTCGCCTGAAAGCCTAAAAAAGACTTATAATTTTAATCAATGCGGTTTTATAAGTCATTGATTTTTATGATTCAATTCAGCCCTTAATTCGCATCTGTAGACTTTCAGAAAAATAGTTTTTTTTGTTTTCTGATCAAAAAATCGTCTTTCTATGACCCTAGTGCCGAAATCCGATTTGTTGAGCCTGACTAGGTTTTCTGTACCGACTTTAGCCGGTTTTTGCCAAGAACTTTTGAACACTGTTTATAGCGTTTCCCGTTTGAATGAAGTACACCTCCCCAACCCCGAGGCCATCTCGTGTCGCCGCCAAGTACAACGGATACTCGAAATAAACGGATTTAGGAATGAACCATTTTGGTCACATTATGATTTGTTAAGGTTTTTTATCCGTTTTTTTCAAGTATCCGTTGTACTTTATTGCTTTGTACTTCACTCAATCGGGAAACGCTATATATCGGCTTGCTTATAAAAAAACCGTTTCTAAAACGGGATTTATCATCTCTTTGGGGCACTACCTACCGTTTTTTGATTTTCAAATCAATAAAATCAAAAATGTCAAGAAAATTCTCTTCATCAAAACCAACAATCCAATATGAGACATCCATTTGTGTTTAAAGCCGAAAAATCAATCGAAGCCATTTTGTATATTGCACAATATGTTGAACAGCCGACATTTCATCGCATTTCCAAGGTAATGTATTTTGCTGACAAGGTACATTTGGAAAAATATGGGCGTTTTATTTGTGGAGACAGTTATGTGGCAATGAAACATGGACCGGTTCCAATGTACACTTATGATATTTTGAAAGTCGTGCGAGGCGATGGTTTTGCTCCTTTTTTTAAAGAAACTGATATCCAGCTGGCTGAAAAGGCGTTTATCGTTATTGATAAGTCCCTGGTTAAACCTCTTCGCGCCGCTCAATTGGATTATTTCAGTGAATCCGATTTGGAGTGTTTGGACGGCTCTATCAAGGAGTATGGTTCGATGTCGTTTGGTCAATTGACCGATTTAAGTCACGACAAGGCTTGGCAGGCTGCCGATGAGAACGATCATATTGACATTGAGCAAATTGTAGCTACTTTGACAAGTACTGAAAATTTACTGGATTTACTACATGAACCTTGCCCAGGTTAGTTGATGAGGAAGAAATGGGAAATTAGAGTTTTTGTCTCAAAGCCATATCGTGTCGGGCTTTCCTTTTAGGAATAGCCCTAGCAGACAATCCGACTCAAGGGGTAATCCTTTGCGTAATGGCTTTGAGTTTGTCTTTTATTTATCGGAGTTTTTGTGTACAAAAACCATAATTTCCAATTTTCAATTTCATGTCATTCGAGGTTCAAGTTTTTCTTTTGAAAAAAACTTGAACCCTGAAAAGAGTTTGGTAGGAGGCTATTGGAAGAAATCTTTTGTCCTTGGCGACGAAATTTCTAATATTTGGTTTGAGACATTCTAAATAAGCCGCGAGTAATGATTTTATCAATATACTCGCGGCTTTTTTTGTTTATCGCACCCTTCAAAAATAGTGGCCCTTTTTTGAGATAATTTGAAGGGCACTTTTTTTTATACTTAACTTAACATAGTTACAATTTGGACTTTGAAGTACATGGTTCGCTTGTACACTTTTTTGAGATAAACCAAGTCATCAAAAAGTGCAAATTATAACTATGCCGAAGCCTAAAAATGGCACACACTTAGCCTTTATTTGATTAATCAATCGGTTAGGATGATTTTTAGTTAACCTTATGATGATTAAAAATTAAACTAAAATATTTTTAATTGTACAAAAAACTCAATGATTTAACTTGATTCATAACCATTTTAATTGCCATTTTTAGATAAAATATTAGGGTGCCGTAATAACGATACTTTCGCTTTTTAAAAGCTATTTTTATTCAATGAGTTATAGCGGGCATGAATATTGCTTCACTCAATAATTTTTATTCTTTAAAATCAAAATGTTACATAATTTAAGCGAAAATACCGTAATGACTTTATTTGATACTTCTACTTCGTCATATTTAATGTTTGAATTTTTTCAAAAAACTTTAATCTTGAAAGACGTAATGTGACAAAGTAGAAATACTAAACTTTTGGCGAAGATATTGTATTTTAACAGAGGTTTTTATGGCTACACTAAAGTACATTGAGGAAAATATTTTGCCATGGCGGATACTTCGTTTATTTTGCCAATTTACAACACCACCGAAAAATAAACACATGCTATTGGTATGTATTAATCCACGTCCGTTACTTTTTATGGTGAATTCTCAAATACACCCTTATATCAGAAGTAAGTCTTATTTAAAATCGTGTCAAGTTTTATTATCGGTCAACCAACACTTTTTTTTGGCACATGATTCTTATGCCGATTGCCGAAATGTTTGCACTACTTTTTCCATAACTGATATTGTGACTCAAGTACGTGCCGATGAGCGACGGATGAAGGGGTTTATCAGTGAACAAGCACAAGAACAAGTGATTGCGGCAATTAAGTTTTGCCCCGTATTGGAAAGACATTACAAGGAATCAATACTTGCTGAAGTCGCTGAATGTTAGTTGCCTATAGTGATGTCAAAATTTTTTCTAAGGCTTTGATTTAATTAATTAAATATTTTTTAATAGCAAGATCATAATCTGTTCATTCATTAAAAATCAAATACTTATACTATAGTATTATTCCATAAAAGAGATTGGAGTTTTTTAAATAGACATTTATTTCAGATAATTATTTTCAAAAGGATTGTTCCGACGTGAGGTAAGGGCAATCCGTAGCGAAAGCCCAGAAATTTGATGAAAATCTATAGAACAGCTATAAATTTTTTTCAAAAATAGGATTTTTTTGAGTTGAAGTGAAGAATTTTTTTCAGAACAACCAATCGGTTTTTTAGTCAAAAATCTAAAAAAATCTACACTTCCTTCGCACGACCGGTAAAAATTTAACTTTTACTTAAAAATGGCACACATTTCATTTTTATGTTATTAATCAAATAGTTAATGTCGTTTTAAGATCACCATTTGGTGAATGAAAACCAAACGGAATTATTAGAAATTATGAAATAAATTCAAGGCGTTAAATGAAATAATCAAGATTTTAATTGCCATTTTTAGGTTTTAAAAAATCCGATCCCGATGGGACCTCGGATTTTTTAGCACTGTTTGACCGGAACCGGTCTGATTTTTCGACAATATCGCGCTTTGGACTTTTAACGATTACTTGTTTATACTCAGTGGTTTGGTGGGTAAAAGCGGGCGATAATTTTTGAGAATCGGTGAGTTTCTTGTGGCCGTTCTTGCCCGCCTACATATTGAATCAAACCTGACCTGCTTCTAAAACCGGTCAAGTTTAGTTGCCGATTTCGTTCTACCACACGATTTTTTTATTTGGATTTTTGATGTTTTATGAACTTATGTAATGCAAAGATAATAAAAAAATTCCAATTTTATGGTACGTTACAAACTTTTTTTAGCTTTTCAGCTACTCGGATATAGTCTATAAAAATATAGTTAAATGTTTACAATGTAGAAATTTTTCTATATTATGAATTCATGAAAGCAGCAGAGGTTTTAAAATTAACTAATATTAGTCGAAGACACCTATCAAGCCTTGTTAAACAAGGAAAATTTCGGGTTGTGGTTAAACCTAATGGACACTATGATTACAATCCTGAAGATGTTTATAAATATCTTGGCAAAGAACGTCAAAATCTTCAAATCATTTATGCTCGTGTTTCAACGGCTAAACAAAAATCGGATTTAACACGTCAAATTGACAACATAGAAAATTTTTGTAAAGCGATAGGTATTAAAATTGATAAGGTGTTCTCCGAGATTGCCAGTGACATTAATTTTGAGAAGCGAAAACAGTTCTTTAGTTTACTTGACCTAGTACTTCAAGGACAAGTCAAAACGGTTTTTATAAGTTATAAAGATCGTTTAAGTCGGGTTGATTTTAGTTTGTTCAAACATTTGTTCCAGAAATTTGGAACTGAAATCGTGGTCACTAACGATCATAATAACGATAAATTAGACCATGAAGAAATCATGAATGAAATTATTACTCTTATACATTGTTTTTCAATGAAACACTATTCTAAACAACGTATCAAACGTGCCATTGAGGTACTCAATGAAAAAAGCACTGAAGATGAAAATTAGAGGTTTGGATAAGTCCCAGTTCAAGCAACCGAGAGAACTGACTCATCATGCTAAAAACCTGTATAATCAGACTTTATGGACTTTGCTTAAAGCTTATGAGTTCACCGATAAATACTTTACTTATCCCAAAATGGATAAGGCCATGAAGCAAGTCCATAATCTTGAGGGTTCGATCAATTACCAACTTCTCAAAGCCAAAGTGGCCCAACAAACGCTTAGGCGTGTTGACCAAAACTTTAAGTCGTTTTTTAGAGCAATTGAGGATTTTAAAACGAATCCAAGTAAATACAAGAATAAGCCACGACATCCAAAATTTAAACAAACCGATTATGATAATCCCATTTATGATTATCAAACGTTTCAAATTAAGGATAACCATGTCATTCTGGAGAAAACTGGCTTAAATGAATTAAAAATTCCGCTACCCTTACCGTTGATAGATAAAACGATAAAGCAAGTAGAAATTATTCCTAAGTCGCATTATTTTCAAACCGTTTTTGTTTATGAAGAAAACCAAACTTCTTTTAAACAAGTGTCTCCAAACGATAATGTTATGTCAATTGACTTAGGTTTGAACAATTTAGCAACGATTGTGACCAATGGTGTTGTCAAACCTTTCATTATTGATGGCAGACGAATTAAATCGGTTATGGCGATCTATAATAAGCGCAAGGCTTAAATTCAATCTTCTTTAGAAAAAAGTCGCGGTAAAAAATGGTCAAATCGATTGCAAAGCCTAACTGATTGGCGTAATGCAAGAGTCAATGATTACCAGCATAAAGCCACTGCACAAGTTGTCAAAAACTGTTTAACTCACCAGATTTCCAAAGTTATCGTTGGTGACGTTGCTAAATCACTTTCACATATTAACTTAGGTAAAAAGACTAACCAAAACTTCGTGAACTTATCTATAGCCGGTTTGTCGATAAATTACGTTACAAACTTGGGCAACACCGGATCACATTAACAGTTGCAAACGAGAGTTATACTTCAAAAGCGAGTTTTAAAGATGGTGATCAAATGCCCCGAAAGTATGAGGAAAAGCACAAACCGGCTTATAGCGGCAAACGGGTAAAACGTGGTTTGCACAAAAGCCTTGATGGAACGCTTTTAAATGCTGATGTCAATGGCGCCTATATTCTCAGAAAAAGTGATAAAAAGTTTTGTTATCAGAAACTGGTTTCAAAAGTCGGTTTAAATGTCAAACAATGGCTACATCTAACCAAACGTGTTTTTGTTTGTTTAAATAACCCTAAGCTTTTGCGAGGGGATAATGGGTTGATCGCTCCCTTGTACGGATATATAGAAATATTTCTATATTATTCTATATTTCATTATAAAATTTCGATCTGAAGAATATGATGGATATTGCTGCTATCCAAACTTTAATTCATCATGATATGCAAGCCGTCAATGCATTGATTGAAAACCGTTTACGTTCTGATGTCGCTCTGGTGAATCAGCTTGGACATTATATTATCAACAGCGGCGGCAAACGCTTGCGCCCCATGTTGTTGTTATTAAGTACTCGTGCCTTTGCCTATCAGGGAACCCATCATATTAATTTGGCAGCCGTTATTGAGTTTATTCATACGGCCACTTTGCTGCATGATGATGTAGTTGATGCTTCACAATTGCGACGTGGGCAAGAGACAGCTAACAGTGTCTGGGGTAATGAAGCCAGTGTGCTGGTGGGGGATTTTCTGTACTCGCGGGCTTTTCAAATGATGGTTGAAGTGAATAATATGCGAGTGATGGAGATACTTTCAGAAGCCACCAATATCATTGCCGAAGGAGAAGTCTTACAATTACTTAATTGCCATGAACCTGACACCAGTGAGGCGGATTATTTGCAAGTGATTCGTTCTAAAACAGCGAAGTTATTTGAGGCAGCGGCTCAATTGGGGGCTGTTATCAATGATCAACCAAGCGAATATGAACAGTCCCTGGCAAAATATGGGGCACATTTGGGCACCGCGTTCCAGTTGATTGATGATGTACTAGACTATAGTGCTACGACTGAAGAAATGGGTAAAAATGTTGGAGATGATTTAGCTGAGGGTAAACCGACGTTGCCGTTGATTTATGCGCTGAAACATGGTACATCAACTCAACAACAGATGTTAACCGAGGCTATTTCAAAAGGGGGTAAAGAATTTATCACGGATGTCATTACTGCACTTGAATCAACTAAAGCTATCGAGTATACTGCCCAATCCGCCCGCAAGGAGGCGGATATGGCAATTGCAGCCTTGGCTGGATTACCCTCTTCGCATTATACCGATGCCCTCTATACGCTGGCTGAGTTTTCCGTCAATCGCAGTTATTAAATAACTGACGCTAAACGAGGGTTAGTGTACAGTTAGCATTAAACACCAAAACCACCAAATTAAAGCCAATCAAAACCGAAAGTTTTGACAAACAATAATTATTTGTACTAAAATTAACCAATCTGAAACTTATCGATTAGCCTCAAAATCTTTATAGTTACAGATATTTAAGAGTACCAAGGTCATTTAAAAGGTGATAGAGGTTTTATCACCCTAGGGAGCTTGCCCCTTAAACATAACCAAAGC
>Ga0233403_10000216_pt1 | contig 27036 bp, 21 predicted proteins | sample Na_oxic_1_MG_FD_179866 | JGI IMG/M metagenome (GOLD analysis project Ga0233403, IMG submission 179866) | Seawater microbial communities from Saanich Inlet, British Columbia, Canada - Na_oxic_1_MG | ecosystem: Environmental > Aquatic > Marine > Inlet | place: Canada: British Columbia | collected...
GCAAAAAGTGGTTGTATATTTATTTGCTGATTGAGTTTCAATCCAGTATTGATCAATTTATGGCGGTGCGAATTATGGTTTATATTGGTTTGCTCTATCAATACCTGATTGAAACTCAAAAACTGAAAGCCAAAGATAAACTACCACCAGTGCTTCCATTAGTCATCTATAATGGAAGTCAACGCTGGAAAGCCGCTCAAGATATCAGTGAACTGATTGAAAAAGTCCCCGGTGGCTTAGAAAAATATCGCCCTCATTTACGTTATTTATTAATTGATGAGGGTACTTACGATGAAGCACAATTGACACCGTTGATGAAAAATTTGGTGGCAGCAATCATTCGTTTAGAAAACACACGGACACACGACAATGAGAAAGAAGTCGCTATTGCGATTCAAAAAGTGTTGGTTTTATTGATAGATTTGTTAAAAGGTCCAGAATTTGATCCCTTACGACGTGATATTGTGACGTGGTTATTACGGGTTTTATTACCTAAAAACGTGCCCAAGACACCAATTCCTGAAGTCGTTGAATTACAGGAGATGAATACTATGTTATACGAAACCATACAAAATTGGTATAAAGAAGCTGAAATACGTGGCGAAGCGCGTGGCGAAGCGCGTGGCGAAGTGCGTGGCGAAGCGCGTGGTAAAGCCGAATTAATTATTAATTTGCTCGAAACCAAATTTGGTAGCATACCGGTTTCTGTCAAAACCGCGATAATTCGTTTAGATTCAGAAACACTGCTGAAATGTTCACAACGGTTATTCACGGCAAAAACTTGGCAAGAAGTCATTGAACCCTCTTTATTGAAAGGGACTTCTACATAAAATACTGGAAGCGAAAATGCAAAAAAAAAAGGCCCTTGCATCATTACGACGCAAGGGCCTTTTTTTATGTCAACCGCTTACATTAGCGAAATCATTTATGCTTGGGCCTTCATTGGGCCCTTATTGTCTGAATCAGGATTTTCAGGATTCACAGGATTTACAGGATAAAAACCAAAATAATCGGAAGTTTCATCCTGAAAATCCTGAAAATCCTGTGAATCCTGATTCAGACAATTAATTAATTGCCTTCATTGGCGACCCCGGTTCAAACAAAGATCAGTTTAGTAAAGAGTTAAATGAATGTTTCAATTGCCTTCATTGGCGACCCCGGTTCAAACCTTAGGAAGTAAGTTTGAAGATAGAAGAAAAATGTTTCAATTGCCTTCATTGGCGACCCCGCTTCAAACGATACATGGGGGTGTGGAAAACATCTTCCCATGGGGTTTCAATTGCCTTCATTGGCGACCCCGGTTCAAACTCTATGCGGGTATTATTAACCGTCTGGATGAGCTGGAAGTTTCAATTGCCTTCATTGGCGACCCCGGTTCAAACAATTTGAGTGTCATTATGAAAGACATTACACTGTTTCAATTGCCTTCATTGGCGACCCCGGTTCAAACTTAATTGTTATTTTAACTATTTTGAATTTAAGTTTCAATTGCCTTCATTGGCGACCCCGGTTCAAACAAATCATTACTTTTAATGTTGTTTTACTTTAGTTTCAATTGCCTTCATTGGCGACCCCGGTTCAAACGTAGCAGTTATGCTATCTTTTGCAGCTTTTTTGTTTCAATTGCCTTCATTGGCGACCCCGGTTCAAACAGTCCAGTTTCCAAATGTTATTCAATCTTCGGGTTTCAATTGCCTTCATTGGCGACCCCGGTTCAAACCTAGCCTCTGCAATTTTCAACAAATTGTTTCCTGTTTCAATTGCCTTCATTGGCGACCCCGGTTCAAACGAGATTAAAAAATGGAATTTTCATTTTTTGGGTTTCAATTGCCTTCATTGGCGACCCCGGTTCAAACTTCGAGATTTTGCAAATAAATTGGGAAACGGTTTCAATTGCCTTCATTGGCGACCCCGGTTCAAACTTACAATTTGGGTAATAGTTGGAGTTCTTTGTTTCAATTGCCTTCATTGGCGACCCCGGTTCAAACGCCAGTAAGTATTATAAAGAGGCTAAAGAGGAGTTTCAATTGCCTTCATTGGCGACCCCGGTTCAAACTTTTAATGTTCAACTTCAATCAACTCAGGATATTTTTGTTTCAATTGCCTTCATTGGCGACCCCGGTTCAAACAATTCTCACATTAACCAAATTGCAGGAATTTGGTTTCAATTGCCTTCATTGGCGACCCCGGTTCAAACTGGATGATCTAACTCCTTCCTCAACTAATGATGGTGTTTCAATTGCCTTCATTGGCGACCCCGGTTCAAACAATGTACGCTTGAAGATAAAAAACCCTTGTGTTTGTTTCAATTGCCTTCATTGGCGACCCCGGTTCAAACAGAAAGAGAACATCCTGGGCGCAATTTTTTAGGTTTCAATTGCCTTCATTGGCGATACCGGTTCAAACAGGAAAGGGGTTTCAGGGAAATTGAAAAAGGTTTCAATTGCCTTCATTGGCGACCCCTGTTCAAACCTCACCCACAAAATTCCCTTTTGAGTTTTTTAAAGAACATCTCATAAAACCTATTTATTAATGTATAAATCGAAAAAGCTTGCCCATTACATCATAACCAAAAATGAAATGCAACACTTTTTTTAAATTTTTTTCACCGATTCGATAAAAAATAAAATCCACTCATCATAATCTCTTGAATTATAATCAGTTAAAATAGCGATGAATCATAACAATTTATTCAGTATAATTCATCATTCATCATTTACCATTCGCCATTCACAAATAGGAGTTTTTAATGCAAAATCTCTTGATAGCCCCCGCCATTATGACCGGGCTGGGCCTATTTTTTGGCATCGTTCTCGCTGTAGCCTATCGCTTTCTGCGTGTGCCGGGCGATCCCAGAATTGAGCAAGTTGAAGAATTCTTGCCCGGCTCAAACTGCGGTGCTTGTGGACAACCCGGCTGTCGTGGCTTTGCCGAAAAAATTGTCGCCGGCACCGAGCAGCCCAGTGGTTGTACCGTCGCCAGTCCAGATATCATAGAAATGATTGCCGACTATTTAGATGTCGATCCGGGACGACAAGAAAAACGAGTCGCTCGTCTCCATTGCGCCGGTGGCAAAGGTCAAGCCCATCAAATGGCCGAATATCGTGGTTTTGACAACTGCCATGGGGCCGCGTTAGTCTCTGGCGGTGGCAAAGGCTGTCCTGCCGGTTGCCTTGGACTTGCCGATTGCCAAACCGCGTGTACTTTCGAGGCCATCACCATGAATCACAACGCCTTGCCAGTCGTCGATCTTGACAAATGCACCGCTTGCGGAGATTGTGTCGCCACTTGTCCGCGTGACTTATTTGAAATTGTGCCACTCAATCAACAACTCTTTATCCAATGTTCATTGCCGCTGGGTGGCGATATCGCCCGTGCCCTTTGTAGCACCGCTTGCGACGCTTGTGAACGCTGTGTCGCCGACGCAGCTCCGGGACTCATCCGCATGGACAATAATTTACCCATTGTCGATTATTCCGCTGGCGGGCCCGCATTGCCAGACGCAATCCGCCGTTGTCCCACCCGGGCCATTCAATGGCTCACCGGCCCCCAATTTTCCACTCACACTCAACCCAATAGGGAGGACCCTTATGCCCGGTTTCTCTAATTCAGCCTTACGCCTATTTCAACGGTTACTCAGTGCCCCCAATACGGCCTTTCCTAGCACGGGGCTCCAAACCGTCCTTGATGGCAATACCGCCATTGCCGCCACCGAAGCCTGTATCGCAGAAGCGGCTGGTATCGGGGGTTCGTTTCCAGCCGATGCTGCCACCTTTGCTTGGCAAGCCGAACAACAACGACGTGGTAAAAATTGCTTTGGCAAAACCTTGACCGGTCGTGATAGCGAAGGGCCCCGCGGTGCGTTAGCGGCTGCCATTGGATTAAGCATGAGTGGCGCACGCGCCACCGCTTTTTTATCGTCGCCCGATTTAATGATGGCCCAAGATTTATTAGTCACCGCCGTTGGGCGACACATCCCCATCGTCATCCACTTAACCAATCGGACCCTAGCGGCCCATGCTGGGGCCATCGGCAGCGGACATAAAGCCTATCATGTCAGTGCCGACTCTGGTTTTTTTGTCCTCCAAGCGACCACCGTTCAGGAAGCCGTTGATTTTACACTCATTGCGCGAAGAGTCGCCGAATTAACCCTATTGCCGGGCTTAGTAGCAATGGATGGCGAACAAATCGCGCTCGCCACGCAAGAAGTGCAATTACCACATCCCGATTTAGTGCGCCGATTTTTAGGCGATCCCGATGAACAAATTCAAGTCCCTACGCCGGCGCAAAGCCTACTATTTGGAGAAACCCGTCGCCGGGTACCGCGTTGGCATGATCCAGATAGACCGGTTATGCACGGGGCTTTGCAAGGTCCAGAGAGTTGGGCCTTGGGTGCGTTATCGAAACATCCGTATTTTAATCACCACTTAGGCCCGATTCTGGACGAATCTTTTGCCTTATTATCTCAATACACCCAACGCAGCATCGGGCCGGTTTCCAACTATCACACCGACAACGCCCAAATAGTCCTCGTCGCGCAAGGTTCCGCAGTAGAAACCTTACAAGCCGTTGCTGACCATTTGCGCCAAACCCGCAAACTGAAAGTCGGTGTGTTAGGCATTCATTGTTTTCGGCCCTTTCCGGGGGCCCAAATCGCCGAACATTTGAAGAAAAAGCGCATCGTGGCCGTGTTGGAGCGCGTCGATACGCCACTCGCTGGCGATCCACCGCTGATGCGTCAAGTGCGGGCCGCTCTCGAAAGAGCCTTAGAAAATGGTCGTTTAGGCAAAGAAAAAGGAAAATCTCCTTCCTTCGCACCTTCCTCTCTTCGGGGGGGCAAAGGAGATTTCGTTCATCCCAACTATCCGGCCATCAAAGAAAAACACTTACCCCGATTTCGGTCAGTTGTTTATGGATTAGGTGGATATCCCTTACGGGCCGCAGATATAGTCTCATTATGCGAGGATTTAGAAGAAAAGGGCCAGGGCCGTATTTTCTTAGGCGTTGAATTTGCTCGCGCTTCGAGCCTTTATCCCAAACGCCAAGTCTTACTTGACAACTTACGCCGCGCCTATCCTGATATAACTCAAATGGGCTTGCGTAGTCAACAAGCCTCTCCCGATACGCGCCCGGCTGGGGCCTTTACCGTTGCCATCCATAACTTATCGGATCATGGCGGCAAAGGATTAAGCGTTGAAACCGCTGCCTTTTTACATCGACTCAATGGCGGCTATATTCGCAGTCGGCCCGGCTTATTGAAAGAACGTTGGCTATCTGGCTGGTTAGACCAATTTACCTATTCACCCTTAAAGCTCCGCGACCCGGGCGATGAATCACAAATTGACATTGCCGTGCTATCAGCACCGCATCGCGTCACGCAACCAGTCATGAATTTGCGGAAAAGTGGGCTATTATTAGCCGTTTCGCCTTTAGAAGAAGGGGCCCTTTGGCAAACCTTATCGCCCAACTTACGCGAAGACATTCAACACAAACAAATCCAACTCTATCGCGTTGCCATCCCAGAAACTGCAACGCATTATCCATTACCAACCTTATTAGGCGGTTTACTCGGTACCTTATTGAACGCCGGCTTTTTAGACTTCAAAATCCGGCGCGTCATCAATAGTTATGAAGACAGCTTGTTGCACTTACCAGAAACTGAACGCGCTAATCGTTTGTCTGACTTTAAAGCCAGCTTAGAAGCGGTTCAACAAGTGCATTATCAAACCTTAGAGATTTCTGCCTCCGAGCCAACCCAATGGCACGATGAAGCACCATTGGCGGTGCGCCATTTGGGTCATAGCAAAGCCACGTATGACAGTTTAGCGCGATTTTGGGATCAAGTCGGGGTTTTGTACCGTAATGGCGAAACCGCTGAAATGACTCCTGATCCGTATTTGGCTTTGGGCACCATTCCGCCCTTATCATCGACCTTCCGTGATTTGAGCGGGGCCAGAGAAATGTTACCGGCTTTCGAGCCGAATGCTTGTACGGGATGTGGAAAATGTTGGACGCGCTGCCCGGATAGTGCGATTGGTAGTGTGGTGATCAGTCCGGCAAAATTGATTGAAGCGAGTATCAAATTAGCCAAAGCGGATGCTTTGCAAATGATAGCCAGTCAATTAGTGCGGCGTTTGCAGAGTTTAGGACGTGATAGCAAATTGACTTATTACACCGCTGGAGAATTTCTACAAGCGGCTTTTACGGTAGTCCAACAGAAAATGCGCTTAACCGATGAGCGTAAACAAGCAGTTACTGAAGCCTTGAACGCTTTAATTCAAAAAATCGGTGACTTACCATTGGCCCGAACCGATGCTTTCTTTTATGAACAAGAACGTTATCAGTATGATACCGGGGAATTATTATCGTTAGTCATTAATCCCGATGCGTGTAAAGCGTGTGGATTATGTATTTCGGCCTGTGAACCCAAGGCTCTCACAGCGGTAGCGCAAACACCGGCATCAGTTATCCAAGCACATCAGCGTTGGCAACTGTGGGAACAACTACCCGATACATCGGGCAACACCATTGAATTGGCTCGCAAGCATCCCAAGGTTGGCCCAATGCCAGCGATTTTATTATCTCGCTACTGCCAAATGGCTCTCGCGGGTGGCGATAATGCCGAAGCCGGTTCTGGTGAAAAATCCGCAGTACGCTTGGCCCTAGCGGTCATGGAATTTCAACGTCAACCGCTAATCAATCGTTTTTTAGAAGAAGTTTCTGAAACATTGCAGAAACTCACCGCTAAAGTGCGTGATCTGCTGACAGAAGCATTACCCACTCACGATATGGAGGCCCTGTCAGTCAGCTTGGATGCGCTAGAGCCAACGCAAACGTCACTCTCTTCGCTTACGGCCCAAATAGACAATGCCTTAGTACAAGAATTAGTTGATGCCAAACAATTACGTCATTTAGTCAACCTGAGCAAAGGACTCAACGAACTCTATTGGCAATTATCGAAAGGCGAACAAGGATTAGGACGCGCGCGCTTGAGTTTAGCCATTGCGCCGGGCACCTTGACCGGGTGGGCAGGTTCTTGGCCCAACAATCCATTTCAAGTACCAGTAGCCGTTGACATGAGTGGCGATACGGCCCAATTAGCCAGTGGATTATTAGAGGGCCAACTGCGCGAAGCCACAGAAGGCATTGCTTTATTACGTCGGGCGAAATTGGCCTTAGAAAATCCAGATGAAGTCGCTTCGGACTATCTACATTGGCGTGATTTAACTTTGGAAGAACAACGGTTATGTCCACCACTGCTCTTACTTGGCAACGATGAAGTTTTAGCTGGACAAGGATTTTCAGCCATCAGTCGATTATTGGGAACAGACTTACCGATAAAAATCATGATTTTAGCGGATTTAGATTTGGATTTAGGCACAGCCGATGTTGCTGGCATACCGATGGCAGCCGTCCGAGAAGCGAAAACTGATCATGGATTATTAGCGTTATCACAACGTCATGCTTATCAGGTGCAAACCTCCATTGCCGATACCACGCATTTTTTGACCAGCGTTGAAGAAGCTTTTGAATTTAACGGCCCAGCATTAATACATATTCACGCGCCCAGTCCGGAACTTCATGGCTTTGCCACCGATGAAACTTTCGCACAAGCGAGTCGTGCCGTTGCAGCGCGAGTGTTTCCGCTGTTTACCTACGATCCCAATCGAGAAGGCGTATTTGGTTCTCGCCTCAATCTCGACAATAACCCGACTTCATTAGAACCTTGGTACAAACTTGAAACAGAGACACTCACGCCAGCGGATTGGGCCGTGCATGAACAACGTTTCGCGCCCTACTTTTCACCGCTCACTGAGAATGATCTTGCTCCTACGCCAATAGCGGACTATCTCAAACTGGAGAGCAAAGCACGGTTGAAAAAAACGCCCATTGTAACGATTACACCGGCCCTCAATTCCCCAACCCCCCCTCAATCCCCCCCAGAGGGAGGGAGGCAAGCTGAGGACTCTCAGCGAGAGGGGGAGAAATCGTTAAAAGTGGCCCCGGCATTAGTATCCGCTTGTGAAGAACGGCTTCATGCTTGGCGCACATTACAAGAATTGGCTGGCTTAGTGACACCGTTCACCGCCACCGTCGAGGCCAAATTCAAAGCCGAACTAAAAGATGCCCATCAAGCAGAACTTGATGCGCTGAAAAAAGACTACGAAACGCGCCTTGAAAACCAACGCGCCGAAATCGAAGCCGAAATTACCGGTCGTGTCCAATCTCGGTTGTTGGCATTAGCCGGCTATAATTAAAAAAAGAGTGACGCTGGAGCGTCACGCATAGTTCCCACGCTGGCGCGTCAATGCCATTAAGTTAAGGGCAACCATAAAGGATTGCCCCTACATAAGATCATGATTTGTAGGGGTAATCCCTTGTGGTTACCCCAATTAAAATCCTTAACTTAATGGCATTGACGCTCGCGCGCGTGAGAAAGGAGGTTTTTAGTCGGCTTTAGCCGACTTGAGCTTGTTAGCGGCCTGAGCTTTAGCTCATGGCTCCTTTTATTTTTTGAAGGAGAACAGAGCATTATGAATTACACAAACTTAAAAGTTGATAACCAATTATTACAATCTAGCCTACAACTGACCGGCTTTAAAGAAGCAGAAGAATTAGTCAGTTATGCGTTGCGTGAATTAATCCGCCGTTCTCAACCGAAAAGCCTATTAGATTTAGAAGGTAAAGTCGATTGGGAAGGTGATTTAGACCAAATGCGTTTAGGGAGAAATTTCGATGACTTTAGTGGATAGTAGTGCTTGGATCGATTTTTTTCGGTGTCAAAATTTACCGCATGTCACCCACTTAAAATCATTGATTCATCAAAATGAAGAGCTAGCGATATGTGGCGTTATCATGACTGAAATACTTCAAGGTATTCGTGATGAAAATCAACATCAAATGACCAAAACTCGTTTAGATACACTCATTTTCCTACCAATGACTCGCACTACCTACGTTACCGCAGCTAATATTTATCGGACTCTCCGCAATAAAGGACTAACCATACGTAAATCAATAGATTGTATGATCGCATCGGTTGCATTAGAAAATAATGTCTTTTTGTTACATAATGACCGAGATTTTGAGGCGATTACAAGACATTTTCCATTGAAAATAATAACATAATTTTTTATGGTTCCAATTCGTTCCTACATTGGCTGAAAAAAGACTACGAAGCACGTCTTGAAAACCAACGCGCCGAAATCGAAGCCGACATTACCGGTCGTGTTCAGTCTCGGTTATTGGCATTGGCAGGTTATAATTAAAAAAAGAGTGACGCTGGAGCGTCACGCATAGTTCCCACGCTGGCGCGTCACTGCCATTGACTTAAGGAATTTGATTAGGGTAACCACAAGGGATTACCCCTACGAATCAAAATCTTATGTAGGGGCAATCCTTTATGGTTGCCCTTAACTTAATGGCATTGACGCTGGCGCGTGGGAACGAGAAAATCTAGCGGTTACTTATGAGGAAAAACACTATGCTAAATGCCATTAAACAAGAAGTGACTGTTTTGTCAAACGGCGTTGTCCCATTTCGTTCACCAGAACTCCAAGCCGGTTCGCGTGTAGAAGTCATTGTTATTCTAAAAGAAAAATCGCCTCACTCCCAAAATAAAAACCCGAATAAAAACTTGCTTAGCTTTATGGGAAAAGGTAAAGGGGCTTTTGCCACGCCCGAAGAAGCGGATGCTTTTATTCGACAGGAGCGTAATACATGGGAAAAATAAGTGAAATTATTCTGGTTCAACGTATTTATTTGGATGCTAACGTATTCATCTATTTATTAGAGGAATATCCAGCTTATGTTCAAGCACTAACTGAACTATTCAGTCTAATTGATAGTGGTGGATTACAAGCAATCACTAGCGAACTGACTTTGGCTGAAACGTTGGTTAAACCGATAATGGATAGTAATCTTGATTTGCAGCAAGCCTATCAAGATATGCTTTTGACAACTTCTTCACTAGAAATTGTACCAATAAATACAGAAATTCTCATAGAAGCTGCAACGCTTCGGGCGAAAAATCGTCAGATTAAATTACCTGATGCCATTCATGCAGCGACAGCGTATGTCAATCAATGTCAAGCATTTATTACCAACGATAAATCTTTAAAGGGAATACCTGACATTGAAGTCATCATTTTATCTGATATTGCTGCATTATTAGCATCAAATGAATAACTGAAATAAAAGAAGCCCACCAAGCAGAATTGGAGGCTATGAAAAAAGACTACGAAGCACGTCTTGAAAACCAACGCGCCGAAAAATCACCGGGCGTGTTCAGTCTCGATTACTGGCACTGGCAGGCTATAATAGAGATATTGCAAAATAAAAAATTGATTTTAAGGAATCATTTCAGAATTATAAATTGCTGCGATGAGATTAAAACGAAGGGCAAAGCGTTTACGCCGATTTCGATAAAATTTTAAAAATAAGGTCATAACTATACTCGGCACTCGGCACTCGGCACCTGCATAAACTTAATTTTTTTGTCATTTCGAGCAAAGCGAGCAATCTGCTTTTTTAAGAGATTGATCTCATCTTGGACAAATTGCTCGAAATGACATAAAGCTTAGTTTATGACGATACTCAGTATATACCAGTACACAAAATAAAATTATTATTGGCTTGCAATCGGTTTGCCTTTATAGGTCACTGCGTAATAGCCACCCAAAATGGCTCCAAAAAAAATCATACCAACAAATAGGAGTAATGTAGAAAGTATTACAGCAGACTCCGGCGGTATAGAATAAAATTTGTCCAAAATGAATATTAAGCTTATATCCCGTACTCCTATTCCAGCAATTGTAATTGGTAACATTGCAATAATAGTTAATAATGCTACCAACCAAGTTGCTGTTAAAATAGGTACTTCGATGTTTACTGTTATCAAAGCAAGATACATTGCAACAATAATTAATACTTGGGAAATAAAAGATATAGTAATGATTTGAATTTGAAGAAAAAAGGACATTTTGCCGGTTATATTGATGGCATTCCAAATATTACGATTGGCTTCCGATAGGCGTTTTGATAAAGAACCAGCTAGTATCAACAGAATTAGAGTATTAAACAATGATTCAAACAACTTGGCAATTGGACGTATAAAGAACGGAAGAAACATGAAGGTGAGTAGCAATAACAATACAAACACATAAGTTTCCAAATGATATGATTTTAATTGTGGTTCAAAATAAATGCCTATTAATGCAAATGGCAAAAGGGTTATCAGGTTAAGAATTCTAAGATAAACAATTACGCTAGCTACTTCAGCACGTCTGCCATTGTCTTTGGAAAGCAAGTACCAATTTTTAACTTGATTCAACCCAATGCATCAAATCCTTACCAACTAATTCAGATAATTTTTTAACATCATCATGGAAAAAGTCTTCCAGTTCTTTGCGAAAATTCTCATCTAGTGGTGGACGTTCTGCTTTGATACTATTCCATCCATTAACTTGCTCAACAATTGAGTTTTTAATATCACGTATAGGTTTCCAATGGTTAAGTATATGTGACAAAAACTGAGGTGGAACTTGAGTAAACACATGTAACCAGCGAATATTATAAACTTTCTTGCTATCATTAATTTTAATAAATTCAGTGCGATTGTCATCTTCTACTCCAAGAAATGACAAGATTTCTTGATATATTTTCTGAGTGGAAGTGATAAAATCATCAAAAATAATGATTTTTACATGTTCTTGTGGGAAAATAGAGTACACTCGTTCTAAGTGTTCACCTAGCTTACCAATTTGACCATACTGTAATAATCGGGGTTCACGACAGTATTTAGGCAACATTTGTCCTTGTCTTCTCATATCTTGAAGATGCCACGCTTTTTCAAAGCTTTCTTGATCTTCATTAAGTCCATTAAAATTAAGTTGAGAAAAATAAGAGGTATAAACCATATCTACCGGGTTACGTATTGTGACAATAATCTTCGCAGATTTGTTGAATTGATATATATTGCGTAATGCTTCTTTTGATGGATAAAGATAAGAAGGACATGCTTCACCAACAGCGATGTGTTTAGTTCCTGCTTTTTGGAAAAGTTCTAAGTATTGTTCCAATTTGGTAAAAACACGACTTTCTTTTGATATGTCTGTGGAAAAATAATGAGTCTCTTTTGGGTTGCTCATAAATATATTTGGATGTGAATTAAGGTATTCATATAATGCTGTGGTACCACACCCTCCTGCACCTACAATAAAAAAATTTGGCTTTTTCATAATTGTCCTTTTTCTACAATCCTACTAAATTTATGATTATGTTATTTTATTCAACCCAATACATTAAATCTCTACCAAGTAATTTAGACAAGTTTTTCACATCATCATGAAAAAAATCTTTAAGTTCTTTACGAAATTCCTCTGGGAGTGGAGTACGTTGAACTTTAATGCTGTTTTTTTCAGTAAGCCAATCAATGATGAATTGTCTAACCTTTTTTAGATATTTTAAATTTTGAAGAAGTATTACCAAGAAATTCGGAGGGTGTCGCAGAAACAACTGTAACCAATTATAACGATAAACTTTATTCTCATTCATCTTAGAAAAGAGCATACGACCATCATCTGGTAAACCAAGAAATTCTAATACTTCTTGATACACGTTCCGAGTAGAAGTTATAAAATCATCAAAAATAATAACTTTTATTTGTTTTGGTGGAAATATAGAGTATGCTTGTTCTAGCTGTTTACCGAATTTACCTATATCTCCATATTGTAAAAGTATAGGTTCATGGAATCTATGAGGTAATGAGTGACCATATTTTCTAGCACTTTGAAGTTCCCATGCTCTTTTAAAATTTTTTTGATCTTCATTGAGTCTATTTCTATGTTGTGAATATAAAGAATAAACCATTTCTACTGGATTACGTATCATAACAATAATTTTCGCATTTTTGTCAAACTGATAAATATTATTTAAAGCTTCCATGGAATATAAATACCAAACGGATGCTTCACCAATAGCTATATGTGATGATCCACATTCCTTGTAGAGTTCTAAGTAATTTTCTAATTGTGTAAATATCGTTCTTCGTCCTGGTAAATCAGTAGCAAAGTAATGAGGTTCTTTTTGGTCAGTTATAAAAATATTAGGATGTGATTTAAGATATTCACTCAATGCTGTAGTTCCACACTTTGGGGCTCCTACAATAAAAAAATTTGGTTTTTTCATGACAGACTATCGGTGCGTATATGGTTAATTTTTAAAGTGGTACAATATAAGTGATGGATAATTCAAATCTCAATTTAGATTCCCAAAAACATATCATGCACATTACATCATTGTTTTTTGTTAATGACAATAGTTTGGTAGTTTATATTTTCAGTTTATTTGAAAATTAACTCATGGTAATTTAAGTGTTTTATAAAATTATCGTAAGCGTTAATGGATATTGTCATTTAATTTACTATCAACAGTAATATAACCGACATTCCGCACAAGCATTTCAGATTTTTTAAATTAAAGCATTTGACGAGAAATCTAAGCCTTATATTGATATTCCAAACTTGAATTGAGGTTCTGATACTCGGTAAAGATTAAAAAAACTTTGAAATATCCCCAAATTTTCTCTTGATTTTGCCATGATAAATTTTTACGGCTAAACCGTGAAAAATATTATCTAAAATAAATCAAAGAGTTAAAAAATGGTTTTTTTAGAGATTGCTTGTGCGGAATGTCGGTTATAAAGCAAAATTAGAGAATTAGAAGGCAATAAGAAAAATCCCCTCCATTCATTATATGAGAGTTCCCCTTTGAAAGAATGAGGCTAGAGGGATTTTTTATCGTTCACTCAATTGGGAAACGCTATATTTCATTGAGGAGAAAATACGATGAATACTAAAACAGTTGATATTAAGGTTAATCGCCCTTAATTATTTTTCATATCAAGTATTTAATTTGTACTATCGTAAGCTATTTATGTTTGATAAAAACTAAAGAGGGACTCGAAAAATAATGGGATTTGGAAATTTTAAAACGGATTCAGAGGTGGCCAAAAAATTCAATCTCGTCATTGAAGATGGCTTTTTTTTTAAAGCTTTACCATTTACTATACCAGAGTATGAATTGAAAAAGATCACAAATAAGTTGGGGGATCGAGTGAGCTTTGTTTCAGAAGAAGCTATTTGTGAAGACATTATCAAACCAATTTTGAATATATTTGATGATGCTTATGAGGAATTTCGCGTTTGGTCACACATAACCTACAATGTAAAACCGGAAGACAATCTCTCTGGCAGACCTGATTTTCTCATTGCCCGCCCAACCAAAATTGTTGATATAATGGATGTGCCGCCTCTGTGTGTCATTGAAGCGAAAAAAGAAGATTGGAATGAAGGTTGGGCCCAGGCTTTAGCCGAAATGTATGCAGCATCAATACAAGGAGCGACAGTCTGTTATGCCGTTGTCACTTCCGGTGAAGAATGGCAATTTGGTAAGTTTGAGAAAAAAGACACCCTATTTACAAAGGATAAAAGAAAACTACATGCGACTGACTACCCAGATGAACCTAGTAACTTGCAAAGAGTGTTTGATACATTAAACTGGATATTTGATGAAGCGAGCAAGGTAGAGATTAAAAAAGAATAATTGATAAAAAATACTTGTCATTTGATTTTAATTATGGTGTAATGTTGCAACCTTAATTGAGGATTCAGGGTTGTTGAAAATTTTATTTTAATTAAAACGCAAAAATTCCAAGAATGAATTCTTGTACTTTAATTAAGGGATTTTAGCCTTTTTATTTTAAAATCAACAATATCCCCAACTTTTTGGCATACCCAAAAATGTCAGGGGCGGTTAAAAAGTGAAAAAATTAACTATTTGATTTTTAAAGAAAATTATTACATGCAAGGATTACACCAATAATTCCAACTTTTTTACATGCTATTATCGTGCCAAAAACACTCCGCTAAGTTATTGAAAATAAAGAAAAAAATTTCTGAGTGGGGTTTGAAGGGATATAGGCAATGAAGCCAATTGAAACCTTCTTTTAAAAACTTCACAATTCCTCCTCACGTTTGAAGGGATATAGGCAATGAAGCCAATTGAAACTAGAATGCTTGTCTGAAAGAAAAGGTCTATATGTTTGAAGGGATATAGGCAATGAAGCCAATTGAAACAATCGTTCTGTGGAATCCACAAAACAATTGGTTTGAAGGGATATAGGCAATGAAGCCAATTGAAACTGAACGGCTGTTGTTTTCAACCATTGGGCGGGTTTGAAGGGATATAGGCAATGAAGCCAATTGAAACAGTTTGTAATCTTCTCAATGCTGGCTCAAGATTGTGTTTGAAGGGATATAGGCAATGAAGCCAATTGAAACCTGCTTCTAATCCTTGGAAATACTTTTGAAAGTCAGTTTGAAGGGATATAGGCAATGAAGCCAATTGAAACCACTAAACCAAGCCATGCCCACAGTTTTTGTTTGAAGGGATATAGGCAATGAAGCCAATTGAAACGTTCCCTTGAGTTGGATGGAAAAAATGTGTTATTGCGTTTGAAGGGATATAGGCAATGAAGCCAATTGAAACCGACAATCAACTTTTACAATTGTTCCGTCCGGTTTGAAGGGATATAGGCAATGAAGCCAATTGAAACGTTCCCTTGAGTTGGATGGAAAAAATGTGTTATTGCGTTTGAAGGGATATAGGCAATGAAGCCAATTGAAACTGTATATTTGTGAACAGCGTACAGTCTTTTCTTTTATGTTTGAAGGAATATAGGCAATGAAGCCAATTGAAACCCCCTCCATCAAAAATGGAGTCTCTTGCGGATTGTTTGAAGGGATATAGGCAATGAAGCCAATTGAAACGGTGAAACGGCTTCAAAAGCGTTGAGAGAGTTTGAAGGGATATAGGCAATGAAGCCAATTGAAACCATCAATATTCAGAGTAGGCACTAAATACCAAGTTTGAAGGGATATAGGCAATGAAGCCAATTGAGTACAACGAGTGAGTACAGCGAATTTGAAAAGCAAACAACGAATAAAAAAAGGCCCTTGCGTCGTTATGATGCAAGGGCCTTTTAGAAACGACACAAATACTATTTCTTCAAGAAATAGCTTATGTTGGAGAAATACGATGGGCCCTTGAATCGTCATGATGCAAGGGCCTTTTTTTTTGCCGTATTACCATATCATTCGATTCAAACCGTTTTTAATATGATTATGATATAGTAAAGATGTAATGCCTCGCATCTCTACTCCTCAAAAAAACCTTCATAACAAACATGTTAGAAAGAAATTTTCAAATAAAAGTCCCACAACCAATACTTCAATTTGGTTTTAATCAAATAGAAATACAACGTCAAATCAATGAATGGCTCGTTTTATCTTTATTCACAGAAGAACGCATCTCTTCAGGAAAAGCCGCACAATTGCTCAACATCAGCCGCATAGAATTTCTAGCCTTATTGAGAAAAAGAGGAATAGCCTTCATTAACTATACGACTGAAGAACTCGAAGAAGAATTTGTTGCCGTAGAATCATTAGAAATTAATCCCACACAATGATTATTGTCTCAAATACAACCCCCTTGATTGGACTGGCTACCATCAAGAGATTTAACTTACTCTATGAATTATTTGATAAAATTTATATTCCTCAAGCCGTGTATCAAGAAACGGTTATCTTTGGACACGAAGTTGGCGGTGCCAAACAGGAAGTTTCTACAGCCACTTGGATAGAAACAACAGCCGTCAAAGATCGTTTAGCCGTCAAGGTTTTGTTAGATGAATTGGATTTAGGCGAGGCTGAAACTATTGTTTTAGCATACGAAATCGGTGCCGATTGGGTATTAATGGATGAAAGAAAAGGACGACGTAAACTCTCACAATTAGGTTTAAATAAAATCGGCACATTAGGTATTTTGCTCAAAGCAAAACAAATAGGACTCCTTTCCGTTATCAAACCAGATATTGAAAAATTACATCAACAAGGATTTAGTTTAAGTCAAACCGTAATTGATACCATTTTACATCAAGCTAATGAATAAACTTATGAAGGGCCCTGACATCGTGATACAAGGGCCTTTTTTTTTGGTTAGGTGCCATTTCTATTGAGACAACGGATCAGGGGATTGCTAGGATTGATGATTGGCCCTTTTTAGATTTTTGGAAAAAGTGATATTCTCTTCAAATTCAATCGGCAAAAAACCACAAATACTATTTCTTGAAGAAATAGCATTTGTTAGTCTCTTGTGTAGTTGACATAAAAAAAGGCCCTTCGGTCGTGATGACTGGAGGGCCTTTTTTTTTTGCACTTTCACTATTCTGTACTTTATGTAGAAGTCCCTTTCAACAAAGAGGGTTCAATGACTTCTTGCCAAGTTTTTGCCGTGAATAACCGCCTAGAACATTTCAATAATGTCTCTGAGTCTAAACGAGTAATCGCGGTTTTGACCGAAGCCGGTATGTTACCAAATTTGGTTTCTAGCAAATTAATGATCAATTCGGCTTTGCCACGCGCTTCGCCCTCAGCTTCGCCCTCAGCTTTGCCACGCACTTCGGCTTCTTTATACCAATTTTGTATGGTTTCGTATAACATAGTATTCATCTCCTGTAATTCAACGACTTCAGGAATTGGTGTCTTGGGTACGTTTTTAGGTAATAAAACCCGTAATAACCACGTCACAATATCACGTCGTAAGGGATCAAATTCTGGACCTTTTAACAAATCCATCAATAAAACTAACACTTTTTGAATGGCTACGGCCACTTCTTTTTCATTGTCGTGTGTTCGGGTATAGCAATATTCACTTGTGTGGATACCAATATTTTGATTTGTTGCCTTCGACAAGCTCAGGCTACGGTTGTCTGAGCAGTTGATGAGCTCGGTTGATGAGCCTGTCGAATCATGTCGAAGGCGATCCGGGGTATATTCAAGTGATAAGTGCTATATTAGGATTAAGGCGATTTTTCTCAACACGAAGAATCAAGCTTTTTGGAAGCATTGTGCGTAACATGAGTCATTAACAGTTAACAATAACAATTAACAATTTTTTTATAGAGGAGAGATATTAATCAATGAAGAGTTTATGGAATAATGACGAAGCGGCTAAGTATACAGATGAGTTAGGACTACGTGTTTATACTTCTCGATTATTGGGACAAGAAACGGCCTTAGTATTACATGGAGGTGGTAATACGTCTGTTAAAGCAAACGCCACTAATCTGTTTGGGGAAACCGAAGAATTGTTGTATGTCAAAGGCAGTGGCTGGGATTTGGTGACGATTGAAGCTGCTGGCTTTGCGCCAGTGAAATTGGATGTGCTGAAAAAAATGGCACAACTTGAACAGTTGAGCGATTCTGAAATGGTGCGGGCGCAACGTGCGGCAATGACGAATCCTAACGCGCCGAATCCCTCGGTAGAAGCCATTTTACATGCCATTATTCCGTTTAAATATGTTGATCATACCCATACCGATGCGGTTGTTACAATCACGAATACTGATAATGGCGAACAACGCATTCGTGAAATTTATGGTCATCGGATTTTGATTGTGCCTTATGTCATGCCCGGGTTTATTTTGGCGAAACAGATTTATGAGATGACGCAAAATATTGATTGGGCGAATTTGGAAGGTATGATTTTACTCAATCATGGCGTGTTTAGTTTTGCTGATGATGCCAAAACCAGTTATGAACGCATGATCCATCTCGTAACGGAGGCAGAAAATTATTTAGCCTCGGCTAAAATTCCAGATAAAGGGATAAAGAGAGGATATAAAGGGAATGCCGGAAAAAATTCGCTGTTAACATTAGCCAGTATCCGCAAAAAAGTCAGCGAGATAAAAGGTGCTGCTCTTGTCGCACCATTGGATAACACGCCAGATTCCGTTAATTTTGCTAATCGCTCAGATGTAGCTTCTATTGCCACTCGTGGGCCTTTAACCCCAGATCATGTCATTCGGACTAAACCAACCCCGGTTGTTTTGAGCGATAATCCGGAAACAGATATTGTCCAATATACTGAAGCTTACAACGAGTATTTTGCTCGTAACACGAATGGACAATTGACCTGCTTAAATCAGGCCCCTTGTTGGGCCGTTTGGCCCGGTTTGGGAATTGTCAGTTTTGGGCGCAGTGTCAAAGAAGCGCAGATTGTTTCTGATATTAAAGTTCATACCATTGAAGCGATTCAAATTGCAGAAGATGCGTTGGGTGGCTGGAAAGTGTTATCAGAAAAAGACATTTTCGAGATGGAATATTGGGAATTAGAGCAAGCCAAATTGGGTAAAAAAGGCACATCGTTCCCATTGCAAGGCAAAGTGGCATTAGTCACGGGCGCAGCCAGCGGTATTGGACGAGCTTGTGTGGAAGTCTTGCAAGCACAAGGAGCGGCAGTTATCGCTTTAGATATTGATCCATCCATCACCACGCTATTTAATCAAAAAGAGATTTTGGGTCAAAAAGCTGATGTGACGCAAGAAGCTGATATTCAGCAAGCGGTTGAAAACGGCATTCGCCATTTTGGTGGCTTAGATATTTTAGTTAGTAATGCCGGTATTTTTCCACCCAGCGAAACTATCGCTGATATGAATCCAGACACTTGGGATAAAAGCATGGCTTTAAATTTGACGAGCCATCAACGAATCTTGCAAGCTTGTGTACCTTATTTAGCACAAGGCATTGATGCGGCTGTGATTATGATTGCGTCTAAAAATGTACCGGCCCCAGGGCCTGGGGCTTCTGCCTATTCAGTGGCGAAAGCCGGGCAAACGCAATTGGCGCGTGTGGCCGCATTGGAATTGGCCCCGTTAGGTATAAGAGTCAATATTCTGCATCCTAACGCCGTTTTTGATACTGCAATCTGGACCCCGGAAGTGTTGGAAAAACGTGCCAAGCATTATAAGCTCACTGTTGAGGAATATAAAACCAATAATTTACTCAAAACAGAAGTCACCTCAAAAAATGTGGCAGAACTGGCTTGTGCGATGGCAGGACCGTTATTTGCAAAAACGACTGGGGCACAAGTGCCGATTGATGGTGGTAATGAACGTGTGATTTAATAGCTCATGTTACGCATTCTTCTTCTTGAAGTATATTTTAAAACCACGATTTCTCCCTCCCCCTAGTACATAGTCAATGTTGTTTTGATGGGTTCTGTAGGTTGTACAAAGTGTAGTAAAAACCAACAACACGAATTTTACCCATCAAAACAATCTTGACTATGTACTAGGCTGTGCAGTTTTTCTCGTTCCAACGCTCTAGCGTTGGAATGCATCCGTGACGCTCTGCGTTACTCCTTAAAAAAAAGAAATAATATGATTAAAGAAGAGGAAACCAATCGTGGGACCGATGAAACTTTTCTGCAATTGATGAAGCTCAGTGGAAATAGTTTATTGAAGATGCTAGGATTTTCTGCGGAACAAGCAGAAAAATACACTTTCCAAGCGGTGGTCCTTAAAGAAAAAGAACTCAAACCCGATATCGAAGGTTTTCCCATACTGGCTAGTGAAGAAGGGCGAATTTTTATCGAATTTCAGGGATACCGAGACCCATTCATTTGTCATAGATTGATGGCGGAAGTCTTTTTAGGATGTGCAAGTGAGAAGTATCAGGGTGAAGTGGTTGCGTGTATTGTTTATACTGACAAAACTTACCAAGATGCCGCCCTGCCGCTCAATGAATTTACCGATATGAAAAACTGCCATTTAGGGGGTTGCATTCGGGAAATTCTACTAACGGATTACACCGAAGCCGAACTGTTAGCCATCGATCCCAAATTGGTCGTCTTGGCTCCCTTTACGCTCCCCAAAACCACCGATAAGGCATTGATCATTGAAAAAAGTCGGGAATGGGGCCATCAAGTTGGGAAAGTCTTTCCAAGCCGACAACACCAAGAAGCTTTGGATATTTTAGGCTTATTTGTGTTAAATCAATTTCGTCAATTACAGTATGAAGAGGTGATTGCTATGTTACATTTTGACTTGATGGACACTGTTGCGGGCCAACAGGTCTACGACATGGGCCATCAAAAAGGGTTACTTGAAGATGCCCGGGAAATGATTATTGAAGTCCTTGAAGAACGATTTGGCATTGTGCCCAATGACATGATAAAGCAAATTAATACCATTGCGATACGGGTGAATTTGAAACAACTTCATAAACAAGCCATCCGTTGTCCTGACATACAAGGGTTTAAGGAAATGCTCTTAAAAGCCATGTCATCTCCTAAAATCACCGATTCATTGAATAAAGATAAATGAATTATTCTTGATAATTATAGCATTTTTGCATTTAATGCGTTATAGCGTTATAGCGTTTTCTCAAGAATTATGAATCATTTAAGCTACTTTCAAAGTACTTGATTCAATCAAAAATTGCTATAACACAAACACTATAACCCAAGTTCTACCTATAATTAACTGAAGTAACGGATTCATTTATAATAAATCATAGATTTATAAGTAGCAACTTGAGTTATAAGTATAGGATCAAAATGAAAAAAGGAGTCAACCAATCATGAAAGAAGTCGCCCCCTTACGTTACGATGTGATTTTTAAAAAGGCTTTCGGTGTCCCAAAGATATTTACCGCTTTTGTCCATGATTTTCTAAATATTGATCTTGAAATTGACACGGTTGAAAAAGATAAAGTTTATGATCCACCCATTGGTAATGTCGCCGCTAAATTTGACCTCTACGCAGAAGACAAGAAAAATCGAGTGATTGTCGATATGCAACATGTCCGTTTTCCGGATCACTATGATCGTTTTTTGCACTATCACTGCGCCGCTTTATTGGAACAAGTCGTTTATTCTAAAGATTATCGTCCCAATTTGAAAGTCTTCACATTGGTTATCTTAACTTCTGGTGATAGACATAAAAAGGACATCACCATCACCGACTTTGACCCCAAGGACTTAGAAGGGAATCCCATTGGTGAAACTGAACATAAAATTATTCACATTTGTCCCAAATATTTGAATAAAGCACACACACCACCCCAATACCATGAATGGATGGAAGCGATAGAAGATAGTTTGGATGAACAAGTTGATGAGTCCAAATATACTCATCCGGAAATTCAACAGATTTTTAAACTGATTGAAAAAGACAAAGTAACTCCTCAAGAACGGGCTAAAATGTTCGATGAATATGGTATGGATGCCGTGAAACAAGAAAAAATTCAGAAAATCCAGAAAAAGGCTAAGGAAGAAGGCTTGAAAGAAGGCTTGAAAGAAGGCTTGAAAGAAGGCTTGAAAGAAGGCTTGAAAGAAGGCAAAGAAGAGGGTTTGAAAGAAGGCTTGAAAGAAGGCAAAGAAGAGGGTTTGAAAGAAGGTGAACAGAAGGCAAAGGAGGAATTAGTCCGAAATTTATGGTCCATTGGTATGCTGACTGAAGAACAAATCGCACAAACAACGGGATTAACTTTGGAAAAAGTAAAAGCACTCAAAGAATAGGGATAAATTCTTGGTGAAAAGCGTTAATTAACCCTCGGTATATATAGTGTTTCCCGATTTAGTGAAGGACAACCACCTCCTAGCCTAGTACTCTGTCAATTTTGTTTTGTCTGGTTATGTAGGGTGGGTAGAGCGTAGCGAAACCCACCACCGCGAAAATTACCAGACAAAAGAAAACTGAACAAAAGAAAACTGACAATGTACTAGACTGTGCAGTTTGAGCTTTTTTATACTCGTTCCAACGCTCAGCGTTGGAATCCATCCGTGACGCTCAGCGTCACTCCTTACCACGAATGGCTTAATTTTACCGAGAGTTATTCGTTGTTAGGGATGGACCTGCGTATCTGCCCTTTGGCGTGTCAAGTTTATTGCAAAAAAGAGGTTTTCAATATGACAACAGCAGCTATACTACCAGCACAATATGCCGATAGCATGATACCCGATAAATGGGCTTACGCACCACATCGTGAAAAAATGAAAAAAGAAGAATGGACTTACGCTGATTACTTGAATTTACCAGACGATGGTCGTCGTTATGAAATTATTGAAGGAGTTCTGTACGTGAGCAATGCACCGAGTCTTGATCATCAATTTACGGTTGTTAAACTGGTTTCTCAAATGGATGTTTTTGTCACTCAAAATAAACTGGGTTATGTTCTCACCGCACCATTTGAAGTCCATTTATCCGAAAAAACCAAACCGGTTCAACCGGATGTGCTGTTTATCACAATCGAAAAATGGCCCACACCAGGGGCCAAATATTTTGAGGGGCCACCTGATCTGATTGTCGAGGTGTTATCACCCAGCACTCGCCGCGTTGATCAATTTATCAAATTCCGTGCTTACGAAAAGGCTCAAGTCCCGGAATATTGGATTGCTAATCCCAAAACCCGCTCAATACAAGTTTTTACCCTGGAAAATCAAGAATATGTCCTACTCGGCGAATTCATTGAGGATGAAACCATTGAATCAAAAATTTTAACCGAATTAAAAATCAAAACCAATTCATTGTTTAATCTCAATAATTAATTTCCTTGTTAAGAAAAAGGGTAGCTAGCGTCCTACGCACCATTATGTTCTCGTTTATACTCGTTCCAACGCTCTAGCGTTGGAATGCATCCGTGATGCTCTGCGTCACTCCTTAATGAGAAAAAAACCCGTTCTCGTTCCAACGCTCTAGCGTTGGAATGCATCCGTGATGCTCTGCGTCACTCCTTAATGAGAAAAAAAACATGTCCACACCCTATAACCAAGAAACCATCGACAAAATTGAAGCCGATATCCGCGAACTAGAACAACAGCCGTTAGAGGGGCCCGAACCCTTGAAAGCCCTAGCCAAGGCTTATATTGATCTGAGTAAGGAATATTGGAAGATCGGTACACCCACCGCACTCGCACAAGCCGTTGCTGCCGGTGAAAAGGCGATTCACTATGCAAAACAATTGCCTATTGAGGTGGATGAATACCGTGATGTGTTAGCCAGTGCTTACCTTGGGCTAGGTCTTGCACAATGGCAATTTGGCGCACCAACTGATTTACAATCGGCATTGGCTTCTTATGAGCAAGCGATCCAGTTAATAAAACCGCTACCATTGGATAATCACGACTATCGCAATAATTTGGTTATTGCTTATCGGAGACGTGGCAACGCATATAGGGCTTTAGGCACACTAGCCGATTTGCACCAAGCGATAGAATCATACAATCAAGCCATTGAGCTTGGTCAAGAGTTACCCTTAGATAATCCTGAATATCGCAACGATTTGGCGATGGCTTATATGAATCGTGGCTTAGCACAAAGCGACTTAGGCACACAATCCGATTTGCACGAAGCGATAGAGTCATACAACCAAGCCATTGAGCTTTGTCAAGCGTTACCCTTAGATAACCCTGAGTATCGTAATGATCTTATTGGAGCTTATGTGAACCGTGGTTTCGCACAAAACCATTTAGGCACACCCTCCGATTTGCACCAAGCGATAGACTCATTCAACCAAGCCATTGAACTTGCTCAAGAATTTCACTTAGATAACCCTGAGTATCGCAACGAATTGGCGAGGGCCTACAATAGTTGTGGCATCGCACAACAGCTTTTAGGCACTCCATCTAATTTGCACGAAGCGATAGAGTCATACAACCAAGCCATCAAGCTTCGTCAAGATTTACCCTTAGATAATCCTAAATATCGTAATGCTCTTATTGGTGCTTATGTGAATCGTGGTGTTGCACAACAACTTTTAGGCACACAATCTGATTTGCAAAAAGCGATAGAATTTTACAACCAAGCTATCAAGCTTGGGCAAGATTTACCCTTAGATAACTTTGAATATCGCACATTTTTTATTAGAGGTTATATAGCTCGTGGCAACGCACAAAGCGATTTAGGCACACCAACCGATTTGCACGAAGCGATAGAGTCATACAACCAAGCCATTAAGCTTTGCCAAGAGTTACCCTTGGATAATCCTGAGTATCGCAACGATTTGGCTATGGTTTACAATCAGCGTGGCAACGCACAAAGCGATTTAGGCACCCCCTCCGATTTGCACCAAGCGATAGAATCATACAACCAAGCCATCGAGATTAGTCAAGAATTATTATCCTTAAATAATCCTGAATATAATCATAGTATTGCAGGTGTTTATTGTAACCTTGGTAACGCGCAAAAGAACCTAAATGAACTGAAATCGGCTATAGAATCCTATAATCAGAGTCTTGCTATTAACCAATTTCTTGATAAACAGGTTTGGCAATATGTCGAATTTAGGATCAATACATTGGGCGGAAAAGCATCAGCTTGCTTGCAAAACCGTGATTTTGAAGAGGCTAACGAGGCTGCCGAAGAAGGACTGGAACTGTTGCGGGATTTAGAAATCAGTGGCGTGTATGTTTTGCGTTCATGGCGTGAGTGGTTGTTTGACATCACTATTGAGACTTATTTCGCCATGGGGCCCAATTTTATTACTGAATTTTTGTTAGAACATTTGGAACCCAATAATAAACCAGGAGCCGCACCAGAATCGGAAGCCATGCACAAAGCCGCGTTACGTGCTTTACAACGACTCTATTTAATGGCAAATCAAGGACATCCAGAATGGTTTTTGGATATCCAGCAAACCTTAACCCAATTAGCCCTCATTCGCGCCCGTTATTTTGTCGGTTCCGCTGCTGGGGCCCAACTCATGGCCCAATATTACGAAGAACATGCCAGAGATTTTCAGCAAGCAGAAGACATCTTAAAGGGCTATACCGAAAAATGTACTAGCGATGTGGAAGGCTATATCAACTTAGCCAATTTCTATCAGCGGCACCAACAAACGCCCACTGCGTCACAAATTTATGAAACCGCCATCAATACCATGGCGACCAATCTGCCTAAGCGAGTCGATCCGGAGACTTTACACGCCAGGATTGATATACTGGTGCAATTAATTGATGTGGCTGCTGATGTACAATTTGCACTGGCCTTCGCTCATCCTCCGACCAGCCCAAATGCTCGGCAACCGATGTTAAAGCACTTCAATCAAGCAAGGGATTGGTTGATAAAATCGCCGACTCGTTTGCCAGAAAAGTTACGTGAATCGGTAGACAATGAAATCACTAAAAAGTTAGTACCTCAGTTTGACGACAAACAAAATGACTGGTTTGATCAACGCGAAGCCGGACTGTTTAAACAATGGCAACAACAACAACAAGCCGAACAAGAACGAAAACAGCAATGGCTGTTACAAGCGGTACGAATGTTACCGAAAACCGAGCGACAATTGATAGAAAGCTTCTTCAAATTGGAAGCCGACTTAGCGCAATTAATAGAGGACGCACCCAACCTGACTGATACTGAAATCAACGACTTTTTAATGCCACGCATTGAACAGTTAATTAACCAACTCCATGACAGCGAATTAGCCACTGCTATGGAAAAACTGGCCCAAATCTTAACCGATGTCTGGCCCCTATTAGATGGACAAGATCGTAAATTCTTAGCCTTCGCCCTACATTATTTGAATGATGACAATTTATTGCGGTTTGCCGGCATGAGTTTAGGATTAGCCGTCGAGAAAAATTTATCTGAACGCTGTTTTAAGCCATTCTGCCAGCAATTACAACAAATGCCGCAAGACAAAGACAAAATGGAGGTATGCTCAAAAAGCCAATTAACGTTAGGAAATATGGTATGGAGAATGGCTCACATCACTGATAAGATTGATCCCATTACAGTAGCATTATCGGAGTATTTATCCCAACAACCTTGGGGGATTCGCCTGTTAGAGCTCATCGGAAGACTTCGCGGTATCACAGATAGACGCAACGACTGCGCCCATCCTGACAAAACCCCCACGCATGACGACATAGAAAAAATGCTAAGGCTTGTCGTCACCGATGAACGTGCGTTTTTTCGGTATTTTGTGGGCGCGTTTGTGTAAAATGTTATAAAAACAGGTTCGCCCTACGATTTGTTTGTAGGGACAGACCTAGGGTGTTGATTTTGAGCTTTTTTGGACCCTATTTTTTCATGTACTTTTGATGTTCACGATTTCTCCCTCCCCCTAACCCCCTCCCGCTGGGAGGGGGGACCGCTCAGTGGTATTTTCCTATTTTGGGGTAAAAACGATAA
>Ga0233403_10000217_pt1 | contig 27017 bp, 17 predicted proteins | sample Na_oxic_1_MG_FD_179866 | JGI IMG/M metagenome (GOLD analysis project Ga0233403, IMG submission 179866) | Seawater microbial communities from Saanich Inlet, British Columbia, Canada - Na_oxic_1_MG | ecosystem: Environmental > Aquatic > Marine > Inlet | place: Canada: British Columbia | collected...
CTAGATGAAGGTTGCTTTCCATCTAATAAGAAATCAACCTTTCCATGCGTGTGAAAACTCATTTGGAACGGAATCGACTGATGTGGATTTCGCCACCTCAAGACAACGCCTCCACAACCGGCCGGTACTTCACAATGTCCATGTTCTTCGAGAACCAACCGTGAAGACTGCTTGGAATACCTAGAAAGTGAATTTAATTTCAAGTTTTTTTTGGTCATATTGTTTCTCTGGTAAGTAAGACTAGATTAAATAAAGAATCATGCCGGTAAATACCTTAAATAATGAAACCTCTTGGTTAATCAGGTGGATACGCTATCGCTTTATCCACCCTACAAATCAATGCGCGAACCGGAGTGCAAGGCGTACCTTGCACCACCAGCGCACATGAGGCGTTGAGCTATCTTTCGCCATCATTTTGGTTGCGAGCGATAACGCTTTCTCTAAATCGCCCTCTGTCAAAACGCTTAACAGGCTTTGGTTAGGGCTATCAGCGATAACTGCTTGAACATCAATCATCATTGTTTTCCTTTATCTATATTATTCATTAGTCAATAGGCATGTACTACAAATATTACCTGACAAGTGCTCCATCTTCTTGGTGTTCCAAGAGGTTTCCATTTTCGGCATTCTGATTTTTCCTTTCTTGAGAGCATCATTTTTCATCGTTTTGGCTCCAATAAAATCCATCGCACCTCTAGCTCCAATATATTGACAATTATATGCCGCTATATGTTGCGCGTAGTCTAAAGCCAATTTTACCACTTTGGCATCCTTCACCGCATTTATTATAGGCAGATCGGTTTTGCTTAACCCATCTATAAAGGCAGCCGTTAGCCAATCACCCGCGCCCGTGGTATCTACAACAGTTATTTCTTGATATGACTTGAGAGCATCCCAATGTGATTGAAGTTTGGTTCTAAAACGCACCCCTTTTTGCCCTAGCGTTTCTATTTCCAGAAGCGGAATTTCAGATTTGTCGCAAACCGAACGCAATCCATCTGCTAAACAAGTGCCTAAAGTATCTTGGGCATACTTAACAATATGACTGCTCCGTATTGCCTTCATCAGTGATTCGTCAACCTTTTTCTGTACTGGTTCAAACACGACAAGACTACCACCGGCTTTCGCTTTGATAGCAAGTTTAAGATTTGCCGGGCTAACACGATCAAAAAAGAAAACATCTGGCGAATCTGCTTTTAAAGGCGTTTCTATTTGAGCTAATGTCAACGAGCGATAACGTGGCAGGAATCTCATGCAAGTAGGACATTTTAGCAAAAAACGATGTTTAGCTATACTCGGATCAATCTTTTCGATAATCCTTGGTGTCTCCTTGATATCTCTAACTACCCCACTCAAATTAACGCCATGTCTGGTAAGCGTTTTACAAATTATATCGAAGGCAAAATCATTTCCGATACGTGCAAATAGATGGGCATCCCAGCCAAAATACGCCAACATGTTGATAACATTGGCACAAGTTCCGCCGGCTTGAAAGAGGGGTGTTGTTTTCCCCTTAATGAGAATGATGTCGAGAACAGTTAATCCCGTTCCATGAATAATTTTGGTTTTTCTTGTGTTACGTTTCATTGATATGGTTCACCGGTTACCCACACACTTTGTTGGCATTGTACCATATCTTCAACTGAAATGTTTTGCATTATTTCTTTTTGTTTCAATTGCGAATGCCCACCACCAAAGGCATGTGCTATCCCAAAGCCGTTTTTACCTTCCTCTATTGCGGCAAGAAGTACACCAATTGACAGAAGCTTACTGCATAAAGGCGATACCACAGTGCGGGTTTTACCCAGTCCATAACACAAGGGTTGTAGGGCTTCTTGGTAATGTCGGTGCAATCGTATAAGTCGTCGATACACATCAAGGGGACCTAGTTCCGACGCATAAAATATATCAGTCGGTTCTACCTCCCATCTTTCAAATATGAGTTCAAAGTATTCCTTTAAAATCATATCAGGGCGACGTGGTTCTTCTGATGGAAATGGTAGAACCGGGCATATTTCTGTGGGCTTAATGACATCTTTTAGTTTATCAAGTGCCGGTTTCCGATTTGGCCCAAGGATAGGCACCCAAATTTTAGGCAGTGGTTCTTTTCCAGCCGTGGTCAAATTGGACTCAAATCCGGCTAGATATCTCGTTATTGCTGGTGCTTGTTGAATTCTATCATCAAGTTTTTGTTCAACACCAGTTGAAATATGAATATTAAGTTTCGTATCTATGTCTAGTTTTCTAATGAATTGTGCTATTAAGGGGTACGAAATGTAAGTGGGTAAGGCACTTAAATCTATAACGATGTCTGAATAATTTTGTACATAAGTAACCAATTTCTCGGTCATTTGTTGAGTCCTATAATCTCCTATAAACTTATTAGCAGCATCTAACAAATATATCTGCTCTTTTTCTATTTCTGCCCATTGACTGGCTAACTCATTTAGTTCTTTAAAATTTTTCTTGACTTTGTCATCATTGCTACCCCTATCGTCAGGCCTCCTTTCAAAGTGAATGAGTTTGATACAACGTTTACCTTTGCCACATGCTTCTTTTAGGATATGCGCCATTGTATTCATCCGTGGGTCAAATCCTCGTCCCATTATTAGAAGAACATCACGTCCCTCAGTCAGATGCTCTTTCCAAAAAGATTGTAATTCATTACCCCTAAACGTGGGTGCATGATTCCAGCGTAGCGAAGTCAAATCAATTCTCCTTGTTTTTTCCAACTTTTTCGACCTTCCATCCACTCAATCAAAGTCGTTAGTTTTTGTTCTTTAAATCCACCATAAGAAAGCGGCAAATTGAAATAAACACAAAGTAAGCGATTTAAATAGAGAACCAACCAATATACATTCTTACATTTCGTATTTGGGCTTGGTAGCAACAGCTTAGATGCCACAGCATTACGAATAAGTTCAGCCAGTGGACGATATGCTACTTTCTTAGTTTCCGCTTGAGATAACACATTATCATAGTCCGACATTGAGATAGCGATACCGGTGACACCAGGTGCATAAGGTGCTGAAGCTCTGTAAGTTTGTTCTTGACAAAATTCCCCAACGATTTCTAGAAACCTTTGTATCCGCTCCCCTTGTTGAACATAACGTGGTAACTCTTCCCAATAGTTTTTAGCCACTTTTCTAATAATCGTATCTTGTTCACGCAAATTCACGGAATGTTCTCTATTGAGCCGACATTTGCTCATAACGCGCTCAAGCAAAGCACCTGCTACACGCAGAAATTGTTCTATATTCTTATTAGCCAATTTGATGACTTTTTCTTCTCCATAAAAATAGGGTAATTTGCCATACTTTGCCAAAAATAGTTTCGCAGCTTCTTGTATATCAGATTTATCTAGAAAGTTTGTTAGCTCGGTACTCTCATAGCCACCAAACATATCCTTCTGTGAACGATTGCGTTCTCTTTCAAGCCATATCAATATTTTATGAAGACTCAATGCTTTTTCATAACCTTGTTCTTCTAGTTTATTGCAATATTGCATTACCGAGGCAAATCCTGGTTCTGTTGAAGCAACTTCAACGTACCTTTGCTGAAGTTTCTCTATATAAGTATTTTCAATTTTTTGGGCATTATATTCCCCAGTATCTGTACTTAAGACATTCACAAACTCTGTTACTTTTGCTCTAACTTCTAGGGGTGCTCTAAGCATTCTCCGGTTCGCAACTTCCAAGACAAAGTTGGAAAATGTTTTGGTTTTTCGATTATCAGGTGGTGGATCTAAGTGGACATGCATATAATCTCGGCCCTTTTTTGAACCATCCAACGCCGGGCCATTGAATAATTCATCTAGTCCAAGTGATTGGCTCCTTATACCAAACCATATAGATGGTGCAAAAAGTTCTTGACTGGCAGGAATTTTACGGGCGGGAATAATATTTTTTAAAGATTCCCAATAATTAGGCGCAAGCGCGTGTGGGTTATCAAGAAATAGAACTGGCTTCCAAAAATAGTCTTTTCCTTTGAATATCCAACGTGCTTTAGAAAGGAGTTCTAGGCTTAATATATCTTGATGTCCATGTATTCCAGCTTTGCCCCCCCGATTCAGTGATAATAAAAATTGTTCTTCTAACTCACTTAGTCGAAGATAAAAATCACGAGCTGATTGATCTAAATGTGCTGCAAGGCGTTGCACTTCAGGCGACAAGTCTTCAGAAATTTTTAAATACAATTCATTTAATTCTTTAGGAAAATGGGCGTTTACCAAAGTAAGAACGCCACGAACGGCTGCAATAAGGATACGAATATCCAGTAAATACTTGAACCCTGCTACCGGTACCTCGTTGTACATAAGACTTTCATATCCACTTGAGCAAGAGTGATAAATTCCAAGAATCAGAGGCTGTCCTTTCTCATTTAATGCCCCGTGTTTAATAAGCCTTTGGCGAATTTCATAGCGTGAGGATTGGGAAGTCGCTTTAGAAACAAGGTGTAAAGGCCCTGGTGTAAACAATCGAAGCAATGTAGTCTTTCCACCCCCCGGTGTACTCTCAAGCAATAGCGGTAAACGCCATAAAAGTTTTTTATCATTATGACTAGATACTTGTTGATCTTGTCTTAAAGCATCTACCAAACGATCCAAACCTATCGGCGCGAATAACTCTAGGTATTCGTTATCTTCTACAGCATCTTCTGCGGCACGCTTCAAAAATGGATTTCCCAAAATCATGGACGTTCCTCCTTATGACGGCTTATCCGAGGAAATAATGCTTTCATCCCAGGATTTTTCTCGTCTTTTTCATCCCAATCTGCCCAAAGAAGTGCCAGAGAGTTATTAGGCGTGTTGTGTTCAAATATCAGGGATAAACCACATCCAGCATAGCCATAACGCACGTCTTTTGTACCTCCCACATCTGTATGTTTGTCCCTCGCCCTTGGGTCGTAATATTTTTTTATCACATCGCTAAAATCCTTTGGCAATTCTTTAGGTAAATCACGATAGTTAGTTTTTAGAGACTGAAGCGGCTCTAGTACTTGTATATCACCATTATGCTTTTCTGTTAAGCGAGGTAATAGTGATCTTATATGTTTTAAGGCTTGTTCCGTTGCCACGTAAAGTAACAAATAGAGATTTGTTTCTTTAGAGGTAATGCGGCTATCCCATTTTTTTTCTTGACTTAATAACTCCATTAAAGTATTAAGCTTTCCTTTCAACTTACCCGCTTTTTCGCGGATGATGCTGGTGCCAGAACCACTAAAATCATCTACAAGGAAAATATTAACAAAGTATGGTTCAGAAGTATCGTTTTCCTTAGTTAACCATTCTTGTAAATCCTTCTTTAAATCAGCACATTTGTGTTCCGATAATTCATAACTAGCAGACACTTGTTCATTATCCAAAAAAGCCCGACGGCGCAAAATGTCAATCCTACAACCATCGCTCATGCCTAAAAATAGGCTTTTGCGTTTTTGAACTTTAAACAACTGAGAATCTTCTATCTTCTTAACGCAATAGGTGGGTTTATTAAGTTCTTGTGCTACTTGCTTCAAAATAACTGGAAATATACGTTCAGGGTATGCTATATCTACGAGTTGATTAATTTCATCATTAGAAATAAACATAAGTTTCGTTTTAACAAATTCATAAGCACTTTGCTGTTCCTCAATTGTTTTGAACTGTGACAACCACATAGCAAGGCTCGCAATAAAACGCATACCAGGTTCAAAGTTATGATAATGATCGTATTTTAAACGTGCCATGAATTGAAGATATTTAATTTCCTCTTGGGCATCTTCATCATCCCACTCTAAGTAATGAGCTAGTAGTTGCGCTGCTAATTTTTGTTTCATAATTCACTTTGGAAATTTATGGTTAAATTTAGCGATTCCCTTATCCATAATATCCAAGGCTGACAAGTAACACATTGTCGCTTTTGAAAAATGGCAACCACGCGGTGCTATATGCCAGCCACTGTCAGGCAATACTGTCGGTTCAAAACAACTGAGCGAATAGGGAGTAGAAAGCAATTCTTCATCATTTCCCCCCGGGGCACCACTATCACCAATAGTCAAAATATCACCGTCGCTAGAAAATTTGTGATATAAAAGAAGTTTGCTGACATTTGCTAAACGGATGTCTACTGAATGCGCCGAGTAACAAACTTGGACTCCCTGAATTTCCTTGAGTAGTTTAGTAATAGTATTACTCAATTTAACAACATCACCCTCCTCTGGCGTAATACTGAGTTGATGGGCGCGAATATCAATCTTGCCAAGTTCAAGTGGACTTAGTCTCTTTTCTACTTCATTGAAGAGGGATGATTTTGTATAATCTTTATGGCGAAACGCCTCAGTGAGTTTTAAAATACAAGCACCGTTGTAATATCCTATCCAAACATTTTCTTGATAAACGGGATTAATCGCTTCAATAAGTCTTTCACGTACAGATTTTCCTCTACCGGTTGCAATACCTAGCTTTAATTTGCCTTCAAGTAAACGATTAAGTTCTTTAACTATATTGGAGTTAATTGGAAAAAAACGCTCATCAGGATCACAGAGGGTACCATCATAATCTAAGATAATTCCGGTAAATTTGGCTTTAGTTAATCTTTTAAGAAAACCTGATAATGCTCGTTGAAGTGCTGGGGCATTTTTATTGGATAATCCCATAATGCGCTGTTTTCGTTGTAACCAAATAGTCTTTGTTTTTCCAGAACGACGAGATGATAGTCCAACTGGCCCAAGCCGATACAATTTTCTTCCAAATACCGGCACCCCCGGCCGCCCCGGATCACGACCAATGAATTGTCCAAGTTTCCCGGTTAGCATTATCACCTTAGCGAGTAATTCTATGGTTGCCCAAGGGCCTGCTATTTTACTTTCAAAGACAATATAGGGTATTTCAGACGGTATAAACTCAAGCGTTTTTTGGACGAGTTTTGATTCTGTGGGTGTCGAAAAAATTACAATTGCAGTGTTTTGCTGGCGTTTATCTAGCCATACATGTCGCCCATGTCCAAAGTTACGAAAATCGCTTAATAGAACACGCATCAAAGCTGCTTCTGAACACTTTGACTCGAAATCAATGGCTGCTGGCCACGCCCATCCGCTTGAAAGAACCAGCCAGTCAGTACGTTGAAAGAGTGCGTCCGGAAATTCACTTTGAGTCAAATTAGCTATATTGGGAATTTCTTGATTTTCAATACCTAAAATCTTGAAATAACCTCGCAACAAAAGGATTGACGTTCCTATCAGACTGTTGGTAGCGAGAAAGCCATCTTTGCCACAAGGGGGGATAAATTCAATTACTCTAGTACTGGTCTTTTGCGCTTTTATTGCGAGTTGGGTATTCTCTTGCATAGTAAGCGCAAATATATGACTATTGTCCCGTTGAATGGCAATAGCCCATGCTCGTAGGATATCAATATTATTTCCACTTGCTGATAACAAACATAATGCGGTTTCTGGTAATTCAGCATTCTGAATAAACTCAAGTGGACTGAGTGCCTTAGCAACTTTGCCGTATGCCGCCTCATGTAGTTGACTCAGAAAGCCGGCAGCCGAGTAAGAACCACCTGAACCAATCGCTAAAAGTGGTTTGTTTTTCAGGGTCACTAAATAATGATAGAGCTCAGTAATCTCTTCATGTAATGCCCATTCTATTGTCTGAGGTAGACATTCTACTTCTTTAAAAAAAGGTTTTCCCATAGTAAGTAATCAGGACATCACAATAAAGTAATATATCCACTTTTTATACTATCGTTTCAATTTATAGCATCAAATGGTCAATTATTTTTTTGCAAATCCATTATAAAACAATTAGTTAAAATTATAAACCGAATAATAATGTAGGGTGGGCAAAGTCTTTTTTTTTGCCCACCTTAATTTTTAATGAGCTACAAAATATTCGATAATTTATGGTTCAGTACTTACATTCGTGGGCGCATGATACACCCATAAAATAATCTTGTCAAACATTCTCGATATTATGCCCGGGAAAGAATTGCCCAGATAAATTTTGAATAGAAGCAAGCCATGCACTTTCGTTATGTGTTATGGCGAATATTAAATCTATTAGGAACGTGCATGAAATAACTTAGGAAACGTTGGGGCAACCACAAGGGATTGCCCCTACAAATTTAAAATTAATCACTAAACATCACTAAACCAATTGATGATTTTAACTATGTCAACTAAACATAACATCTATAAAAATACCTCAAGGAAAGAATATAACCTCACTATTGAGCAGCGTAATACTTATAGGATAGATATCTCAAGAAGCCAGAGAAATTAAAATGCATGTTTCGTTCGGACTTTAATCTAGTATTCATTCAGTCAATACCCCGGTTCTTTGATCCAAATCAATTAATGTCACCGTTAAAATCTAATGATCTGATAACTTTGAGGTTATTTAGTGGCACTGGTGGTTTAAACTTGGGCTTTGATAAATATTTCCACTCACCAATCCGTTCAATCCCCTGATCCGTTGTACTATTTGTTGAATAAAAGATTGACAGAATTTTAAACCACGACAAGACAATCCGCAACAATAAATTAATCCTGCCCATCCGTACAGAAGTTTAATCCGGTTCAAAAGCCAAGTGGGTTAGCTTGTTATTCGTTTATTGGGGAATAACGGAACCGTGCGCTATCACATATTTTCTCAGTAATTTTCGCTTTCGTGTACTAGTGCAGAGCATGATGGCATGCTTTATTATTTACGCGCCCTACCATCACTATCTACTTTCTTCGCAAGATATTCAAAGTCTTTTTTATCCGCTTGCTGTGCTTCCAATTGTAAGCGGTTATGATGGAATTTATCATACTCGTTTTCCGCCAGTTCTTTTGCCATTTTATGAGAAATTTTGCCAGCATGGTTGAGAATATCCCTATCGTTTAGGGTCAAAAAACCATCCAGTTTTTTAATCCAGTCCTGCATGTACATGGGAATTCGGCGCATGGCTTGACCTTCTGCAAAGATTAGGTATTGTTCTACGAGGTTATTGAGGGCATGCAACTCTTCTTCATTGAGGTAATTTTTAGCAATAGTGACATCTTGTTTGCGAACCTTTGTACCTCGCCAATTGGTTAAGCCCATATGAGGTTTATTGCTGTCAGCCCGCTGATGAATGATCTCAGCCGCAGTTTGACCAATGATTGCCCAGTGCAATTTGTTTTGTACCGTTTTAAAAAACTGAATACTGATTTCTTGGGTTGGATCATAATCCATGCTGGTAGCATATATATCGGTAATTTTCTGGTAAAATCGCTTTTCAGAAGTACGGATATCCTGTATACGACGCAAGAGTTCGTCAAAATAGTCAAAGGGTGAACCCGGGTTTTTCAGGCGTTCATCATCCAATATAAAGCCTTTAACAATATATTCTCTGAGTTGTTGTGTTGCCCATTGACGAAAGCGGGTGGCAATGAGAGATTTAACTCTATAACCAACAGAAATAATCATATCAAGGTTGTAAAAATCGACACTACGGGTGACTTCTCTTTTACCCTCTTTTTGAACTATCCGGAATTTCCGGATAGTTGTCTCTGATGTCAATTCCTTTTCCAAATAAACATTCTTGATATGCTCGCTTATCGTGCGAACATCCTTCTGAAACAGTTCAGCCATTAACTTTTGCGTTAGCCAAACTGTTTCATCTTCCAACCGTACATCTAGGCGAGTTTTCCCATCTTCTGTTTGATAGATAAGAAATTGAGAACTATTTTGCCCCCATTCATTTATCATTTTTATAACACCTCAAATATTTTCGGCGGTTTGTTGTTATAATTGAATGCAGATTTTGTCATTGATCGTTGCCACTGCGAAGTTAATAAATTTTAAACCGGATTGAACCGATTAAAAAATTGGGCGGATTATAAACCACGAGTATTCTCATTGCAAGACAATCCGCTTTGATAAAATAATCCGGCCCATCCGTACAGAAGTTTAATCTGGTTCAAAACTAACCATGATGTACTTCACACATCTCGACGATAGCGATAGGTTTCCGCAATGTGACTGATGTAATCTAACACGCGCCAAGACATCGGGTGATAAGTACTAATACCTTGAAAATCAATATGTAAGTTTAAAATACGGCCATCGGTTTTGGCGAAAGTACTTACATAATTTTGTCAGATAAACGGTGCATAATTAATCCAACCCCTAGCTATCAGTTCCGAAATAGGTAAACCTGGCATTGTCTCATCATCGGCGTGAATAGGATGTACTCGTATTGTTCTTCCAGATACTCGTTCAAACCAATAACCTTTGGATGCGGCTAGATAATTGATAAATTCCGGATGGTGAGAAATCAAAAAAACTTGACAAGTTTCCACTGAAGTTTTGTCCGCCATTTGTAATAACCATGGTTGGATTTCTGGCAGAGCTAGAAAATTTTCAGGTTCATCAATACATAAAGTTAACTCATTTTCACACGAACAATTTAATAAAGTATAAAGTATAATCAGTACTTGTTGTCCTTCGGACAGTTCATCAAAACGAAATTCTAGTTTCTCGCCCGTTCTAAAAATATCCTCCGCTTGGCTTGTAAATTTGACTTTAAGGACTCTTGCATGTTCACCATCATTAACTAGTGTTAGCGTATCAAATCCATCAATGGCTTCGCGCAAAGCTTGTTGCAAAGTCATGTACATTGCGGGTTGCTCTTGTAAAAGGTGACGATACCAAGAAACAAAGTTAGAAAAATCCGCCAGAGGTTGGGTTACCTCAATTTCACTACGCGATTGGATGGTGAAAGGATTCAGACGCAAGACAACAATTTGATTCATGCGTTGCTTAAACCATGTCAAGCGTGTGTTATCATGGCGTGGTAGCACCGTGGTTAAACCAGAACGATTCCAATCAAAATCAAAACGACTACTTGGAGCAAAATCATCATGATAGAGTTGGATTTCACCTTCTAAAAATCGATAAAGAGCTTGTCCTTCAAATAAAAGGGTTTCATGCTTGACATGACAGCGTTGTTCACGAAGTTGATGTTCAATTTCTAAACGGTAGCAATATTGTCCGCCATTACCTTGCAGATCGATTTCAAACCTTTGCACATTTAAACCTTGCCAACGTGTCAAAGTATGAACCGGAAATAAGTTTGAAATGGGTTCCCCTTGGATAAATTTAGGCAATAGCTGCAAAATTTCAAAAGTTGACGATTTACCGGTACCATTGGCACCCAATAATAAGTTTAATGATTTAGCTGACAACTCAAAATTGACAAATGCTTTAAAATTATCAACATACAAACGTGTTAACATTGACGATAATTCATCTTTAAATTCATAAGTTTAAAAATTAATTACTAACTAAACCAATTGATGATTTTAACTATGTCAACTAAACATAACATCTATAAAAACGCCTCAAGGAAAGAATATAACCTCACCACTGAGCAACGCAATACTTACCGGAAGATATCTCAAGAATCCTTTTGTCTCAAAAAGCGTGCTTCACTAGGACTTTTGTCTCGCGTCCATTCAGTCAACACGCCACAACTTGAGCCAAACAACTTGATGCCACAGTTAAAATCTAATAACCTGACAACTTTGAGCCTATTTAGTGGCGGCGGCGGTTTAGACTTGGGCTTGCTTTGATAAAGCCGGATATAGGAGCCAAGGCTGTTATGAAATCATACCTATTTGTGGTGAAACCTTAAAAAATAACCGTCCAAACTGGACGATTCATAGTGGCCCGGAAAAGGGTGATGTCACTAAAATCAAATGGAACGATAAAATTGGCTCAATAGATGTTATCCACGGTGGGCCTCCATGCCAGCCTTTTTCTATTGCCGGGCAACAGGAAGGTGAAAATGATGAGCGGAATATGTGGAGTGAATTTATAAGGGCCATCAATATCATTAAGCCTAAATCTTTGGTTGCTGAAAATGTACTCGGACTACTCAACCCTAAATTTCGTGGCTTTGTTCAAGAACATATCTTGGATAAGTTCCCTGATTATCATATCCTTATGTTTGAATTGAACGCCGCCGATTTTGGTGTTCCTCAAATAAGACGACGGGTTTTCTTCGTCGGTTTTCGTACTCTGGCGGATTTTAAACATTTTAAAATTCCACAACCCACTCATAGAAGTTCAGATTTAGAGAAAACCGGTTTTTGTCACACTGATGACCTATTTGAAAATACCTTACCTAAAACGATGGGGGTTAGAAAAGCATTAGGACTCACTGACATCGGTTATGACTCTTTGGCACCTACCTTAAGAAGCGCGTTCACCGGCAAAAGAAATACAACTTCAGTGTTGAATAGTACCGCCGGACAGAAAGCTTGGGGAGATATAGGAATATGGCCCAACGGCGTACAAGCTAATCGTGACAAAGCCTCTGCTTTTCCAGCAAAAAACAAACATTTCCGACTATCAGTACAAGATTGTGCGTTATTGCAAGGGTTTCCAGAAGATTGGTATTTTGCGGGTGCTGTCTATCAGGTGCTAGGCCAAATAGGCAATTCAGTCGCACCTCCGGTTGCTTATCAAGTTGCGAAAGCGGTGGCTATTGCTCTGTCATAAGGTTGATAAAAGTTGTCATCATAACCTTAACTTGACAATGTTACATTACCCAAATTATGCAGCAATGGTTTCCGCGATAATTTTGTTCAAGCATTTATGCTGATGTTAAGAGATTGGCTAATTGTATGTATAATGATAAGAGTCGGAGCTTGGGAACGAGAGAGCTGAGTAGTTACATTTTTTCATAGTTTCCTCTTTGGTTTTTACTCCTCATTTTTAATCTCAATATTTGTTAATCCCAAAAGGTGTTGTACTCAATAATAATGGCTAACTTATAATTAATAATTAGTTTACCAAATTTAGTCAAACGCTACTTAGTGACTCATAAGCACGAAATTAATTAATCGGTTAAGGATTATCTCTTACTGGCAATGTAGCAAAAATAATAACAAATAATGTTACAAACCGGCACTCGAAATGTTACAAACTTGCACTCGAAATGTTACATCGGTTTAATTTATTCTGCCCGTTCGATTGATTGCAACCAAACTTTCTGTATATAATATTACTGCCCCACGCTCATTGGCACGGGGCAAACAATAATGGAGCATTTAACACTAGGATTTTGAGACTCAACATATTTGACCAGTCAAGTTAATTGGTGTATAAAAGGTCATAATAAAATTTGGGACGTTTTTTCAAAACCGTTTTGGCTTTGCTATCGTGACTAATTATTTATAGTTTTTAAAGCCGGTTCGGTTTAGTTACCGATTTTATGTCATGCACATTCCTTAGTTAGTTTCTTTGAAAATTTTGAGAGGAAAAAGTAATGTTTGTATTAACGAGGTTATTCTCCAAGAGTATTTGGGGTATTTTTATTTTACTGAACGTAAGTACTGCTTGTTATGCGGTTGATTATACTTACGATGAGTTGCATCGTTTGGTTAAGGCTCAATATGAGTCTGGGCAGACGATTCATTATGAGTATGATGCTGGGGGTAATTTGTTGAGTGCTTCGGAAACGCAGGAAGAACCGAAGAAACATGAAGATTGGCAACGGGTTATGAATTGGGCGGAATCGACTTATACTGATGTATTGCCAATTAATGGTAAAGAGTTTATGGAATCTCCATTGTTTATGATACGTTATTATCCAAGCAACGATACCTATCTCGGTTATAATTTGGAAGATGATAGCTTTTATGGGTACAATTTGGATCTATGGGGCGAAGAAATTGTTCACTTTGGTCATTTTGGGATTTATTTGCCCTTAGCTACTCAAACCGGTTTTTAAAGAGGAAATCTTATGAGAAAACTGTTATTTATTTTGTTCATTTTGCACACGAGTTATGCCCATGCCATATCTGTGGCTGGCTCTCTTAGTTGTGTAGATGTTGAACCGTTTTTGTTTTTCAATTTTGGATTGGATGTTCGTGGTGGTGAAATTTATGCCGAAACAAGTGGATATGAACCAGCTTCAAGTAATACTTACTATCTCAAGTTTGATGGAACGTATAATAGCACAGGACTTGTTAATCTTGATTCTAGTGCATACAGAAATTCAGATTATACCGAAAAATTTAGAGTAGATAGATTTGAAGGTTATCTCGAAAGAAATAAAGATTTTGTACAAACTGGTCAAGTAATCATTAAACCCGATGATTCTTGTACGACGGCATTAATTTTATCACCTACGTATGATGCAGCAGAACTATACCAACCAGAAGAACCTACAGAAGTAGCTACAAACGAGGTACAAAATAATCAAGTAGCAGAGGTAAATGGTGGAACATGTATAGTAGCTGACCCGATTGACACTGCAACTGGTGCTCAATTGCTTAATCACAATTTGCTCACAGTACAAGGTGTTATTCCACTTTCTTTTAACATCAGTTATAACTCTGCACTGTTAAAAGATAGTATCTTGGGACGTGCTTGGGTTACGGAACAATTTTCTACTCGCTTAAACGAACAAGATAGCGGTAACGTAACTATTCATTGGTCTGAAAATCAATACAACAATTTCAGCCAAAACATGGATGGTAGTTATTCACATAACCATATTACTTGCCAATTTGATACCTTAGTGAAAAATGCTGATGATAGTTTCACTTTGAAACGCAACAATCATACTATTTATGATTTTGATTCAGAAGGTAATTTAGTCAAATTAAGCAATTCACGAGGTCAAGCCAAAATTTTTACTCGTGATGCTAAGGGACGAGTGAGCCAAATCACTGAGCCAGTTTCCGGTGCTTTTATAAAATATACTTATAACGCCGATGGTTTATTGGAAAGTGTGAGCGATCCGCTTGAGCGTCAAGTTGAATTTACTTACGATGCTGACCGTAACCTCACTACTATTACTGATGCTGCCGGACAAGTAACCACTTATACTTACAACGAGTCTGGGCAAACTCTAACTGGTACTAATGATGATGGTATTACTTATTTTACTAATACCTATAATGGTGATTTCACCTATGACGATGGTTTCAAAATTATCTCACAAGACGATGCTTTGCCAGATAATGGTATTAATCAATTTGAATATACCAAAGCGGAATCTGGATTGATTGTTACTACTTTTACCAATAATAACGGTGAAACTGAAGTTTTTACTTATGATGAAAACTACTCTTTGCTTAGTTATCAAGATGGTGAAGGTTATATTACCAATTACATCTACAATGACAATGGAAAACGTATTGCCAGTCAAGATGCTAATGATAATGTCACCCAATTTGAATATGATGAAAATGGTAATTTGACCAAGATTATTAATGCTAAAGTTGGTATTGCTACAATAATGGTTTATGACACTAACAGTAATTTATTATCGGTTACTGATACGTTGAATAAAACCACTGTTTATGAATATGATGCTAACAACAATCGAACAAGTACGACAGATGCGTTGGGTAACATTACCAAATATACTTACAATAATGATGGGCAAGTATTGACGGAAACTAATCCAAGTGGTGCTGTCACCACTTATGAATATGAAAAAGGTTTGCCGGTTCGTGTTACCGATCCAGAAGGTAATACCACAATTTCAAGTTATGATGCTGCTGGTCGTTTGATTAGTACCACTGATGCTGAAGGACATACCACCAAATTTGTTTATGATGGTGTTAATCGGTTAGTGGCGGTGAAGGATGCGTTAAATCGCACGGTTAGCATGACTTATGATAGTCGGGATAATTTGCTTACCTCAACAGATGCTAATGGTAATGTCACGTATCGTAATTATGATGGTAATGGTAATTTAATCAGTCAAATTAATGCGTTGGATGAAAAAACTCGTTATAGATATGATGGGGAAGGCCGTTTAATCAAAGTTATTGATGCGAGAAATAATAGCACGCAATTAGCTTATGATGCCAAAGGTCGTTTGATTAGCACTACGGATGCTTTAGGCAATACCCAAAAATTGACTTATGATGCGGTTGATAACTTGCTTACCAAAGTTGATGCACTTGGCAACACGATAGCCACTTATAGTTATGATGCTTTAAATAATCCCATCAGCGTTACCAATGGGCTTGGGCATAAAACTCAATCGGAATATGACGCATTAAATCGCTTAACCAGTATCACTGACCCACTGAATTTAGCTACCCAATTCAATTATGATACCATGAATCGTTTAATTTCTGGTGTTGATGCTAAAAATGGAACTAGTAGCCAAACTTTTGATATTGATGGTAATTTGATTGGTCTCACTGATGCTAATAATAACCAAACTACGTTTAAGTTTGATAAGAGTGGACGTTTGATTGAAGAAACTACAGCAAGTGGTAGTTGGGTTAAATATACTTATAATGCGCGTGATTTGCAGACTTCAATAACAAATGGCCGTGAACAACAACGCAAATTTGAATATGATGCGGCAGGTCGTCTTATTCGTTTGCTCGAACCTGATGGTGCAGTGTCTTATACTTATGATGATAACGATAATGTATTAACCGTGACGGATGCTAATGATACGATTAGTCGTGAGTATGATGCTTTGAATCGAGTGGTGGCATATACAGATAGTCAGGGTAATACTTTAAGATATGCTTATGATGCGGTTGGTAATTTAATCACCCTTAGCTATCCGGATGATAAACAAGTATTTTATGAATATGATGCTGTCAATCAACTGGTTAAAGTTACCGATTGGGCCAAGCGTGAAACAGTTTATACTTATGATGCCAATGGGCGATTGTTGGCAATGGTGCGGCCAAATGGTACTAAAGTTAGCTATGTTTATGATGATGTTGGGCAGTTGCTTAGGCAACAGGATGTAGCAGATGAATTAATTCGGCAATTTAGTTTTGTTTATAATGCTGCTGGCGATATTGTTGCTGAACAAGCCGTTCCTAAACCAACCGAGTTTCCATTTATCCCGGCGAAAATGACTTACACAACTGCTAACCGTTTGGCAACTTATAACGGTGAAGCGGTAACGTTTGATGCTGATGGTAATATGACGTTGGGGCCATTGAGTGGGGTAATGAGCAATTTTAGTTTTGATGCTCGCAATCGTTTAGTGGAAGTTGCGGATACAGTTTATCGCTATAATGCTGAAAATCAGCGGATCGCGGTGATTGTTGCGGGTGATGAAACTAGTTATGTGATTAATCCACAACCGGCATTAAGTCAAATATTGGTGAGAACCGCGCCCGATGGTACGCAAACCTTTTATGTGTATGGTTTGGGTTTGATTGGGGAGGAAACTGAGAGCGTTTATCAGGGTTTGATTGGGGAGGGAACTGAGAGCGTTTATCAGGCTTATCATTTTGATTTGCGTGGTAGTACGGTTGCGTTGTCTGATATTGATGGTAATGTGGTTGAGGAGTTTCAGTATTCGCCGTTTGGTGAGTTGGTCAGCCAAAGTTTGGCCGATGTGGATACGCCGTTTTTGTATTCGCCGTTTGGTGAGTTGGTCAGCCAAAGTTTGGCCGATGTGAATACGCCGTTTTTATATAATGGGCGTGATGGGGTGATGACTGATGATAATGGCTTATATTATATGCGGGCGCGGTTTTATAGTCCAGAGATTCGGCGGTTTGTGAATCGGGATATTTTATTGGGTGGCGTTGCTGATGGGCAGAGTTTGAATCGGTTTGCTTATGTTACGGGGGAGCCTGTTTCGTTTGTTGATCCGTTTGGATTAAAAGCTGATGAAATTCACTTGGATCCTGATAAATTTTCCGATTTCCTTATCCTTATCAATGTGCAAAAAACGGACTTCGGAAAAGATACATACGTTATCGTAGCACATGGCTACAAAGGGACTGTTATACTTAATGCAGGTTCTGATTATTCATTTAAAAAAATGGCGGATAGAATAATAAAATCGGGCAAAAAAAGAATACTACTTCGTTCTTGTCAGGCTGCATTGGGGGATATCCCTCAAAAATTGGCTAATTTTACTGGATTACCTGTTATGGCCACAAAAGAGAATATTATATACTCATCTACTAGTCCAGTGGGTGCGACATTACTTGATGATTATCTAAATTTATATTTTGGGCGAAGCAACTTTGAGGTTTTTTTACCCAAAACCAGAAATAACCCTTAAGGTGTATAAACAAGCATAGGGTGGGTAGAGCGAAGCGAAACCCACCAAAAACATAATGTCGCTATGTAAATAGCAAGCGTAGGGTGGGTAGAGCGACAGCGAAACCCACCAAAAACATGATGTTGCTATGTAAATAGTGGTCTTCACCGCATTGAACCGTCATTTTTTGTCTGAATCAGAATTTGCAGAATTAGAGAATTTACAGAATGATTTTTTAACAAGGTTTGGTTTTTATTCTGAAAATTCTTAAATTCTGTTAATTCTGATTCAGACATTTAAGAATTTTTAACTCACGGTACGGAAACAAACCGTACCAACTCGTTAAGCTGGGTTGACAAAAAAACCAGCATATTCACTAATTGTTAAAAACCAAGAGAGGTAATTGTGAACATTTTAAAATACGTGTTTTTGTCTAGTTTGTTAGTATTTTTCCCTGCTACAGTACTTGCATTTTCTTGTGATGAGGTGACGGAGATTCCTAAAGTTGAGTGTGAGGCTTTGGTTGCTCTTTATACGAGTACTAATGGTGCTAGTTGGTCTGATAGTCCCAGTAACAATTGGAATATGACGAATACCCCTTGTAGTTGGGCAGGTGTGATATGTAGTGGTAGTAAAGTTACTAGGCTTTATCTATCTTCCAACCAACTGACGGGAACGATTCCCACTGAGTTAGGTAATCTGGTTAATTTAACAGACCTTTGGCTATCTTCCAATCAACTGACGGGAATGATTCCCACTGAGTTAGGTAATCTGGTTAATTTAGAAGGGCTTTATCTAGATGATAACCAACTGACGGGAACGATTCCCACTGAGTTAGGTAATCTGGTTAATTTAACAGGGCTTTCTCTAGATTCTAACCAACTGACGGGAACGATTCCCACTGAGTTAGGTAATCTGGTTAATTTAATAAGGCTTTATCTATTTTCCAACCAACTGACGGGAACGATTCCCACTGAGTTAGGTAATCTGGTTAATTTAAAAGGGCTTGATCTATCTCACAACGAACTGACGGGAATGATTCCCACTGAGTTAGGTAATCTGGTTAATTTAGAAGGGCTTTATCTAGATGATAACCAACTGACGGGAACGATTCCCACTGAGTTAGGTAATCTGGTTAATTTAACAAGGCTTGAACTATATTTCAACCGACTGGCGGGAACGATTCCCACTGAGTTAGGTAATCTGGTTAATTTGACAGACCTTTGGCTAAGACAAAACCAACTGACGGGAACGATTCCCACTGAGTTAGGTAATCTGGTTAATTTAAAATATCTTGGCCTATCTTCAAACCAACTGACTGGAACGATTCCATTGGAGTTAGGACAATTGAGTAGTTTGCAATATTTTCATTTGGGCTATAATCATCTTTGTACTACTGACCAGAAACTTATCGCATTTTTAGATGGTATTCAATACACAAATTGGCGAGAAGAGCAAACTAATACCGTATGTGGTGGATTGCCTATAGTGAACCAATGTGCAACTTATAATCTAAACAAGCTAACAATTCCTTGTGTTAAAGTCAGAGAAACTGTTTATAAAACTGAATTAAACCAAATATCAGCACCAAACAATATTATGCGTTTTGAAGTTGATATGAACACTCTAACAGAATTAACCACAACAGCTTCGACAGATTGTGCAGTGTATCCTTATGGTGAATTTAACCATTTACGTTTGAATTGTGTGACTTTAGGAAATGATAAATATTGGGCTGAATTTGATTTGGTAAACAACCCTAATGCAACTCAATTTGAAGTAATAGATTATGGTTTAAAAGAGCAAGCGTAGGGTGGGTAGAGCGAAACCCACCAAAAACATAATGTCGCTATGTAAATAGCAAGCGTAGGGCGCATTTTTGCCTCCTTTACAAATAAATAATCAATTCGAGTCCAATAATTGACCCACCCAATTAACGGAGCAAAGCCCCTACGTTTGCTGATTTAAACCAGATATTTTTTTGTGAAAATTTCCGGTTAGAGATTATCCATGACGTTTTTAAAAGCCGTCAAATCTTCAGACTGAACTGCCGTTGTCAACAAGGTTTTCAATTTCCTCTCCGATTTGACAGTCGATAATCTCTCTTCTATTTCTTGATAGAAAGGGAGAGGTGGCTCAAAACGCGACGCTAGTACCTCTAAAAGAGTGCGACGACGTGTAATAACAGAGCCTTTCTTAAGCCCTTTTTCAATCCCTTTTTCAATCCCTTTTTCAATCCCTTCTTCAAGCCCTTCTTCAAGCCCTTCTTCAAAGCCCTCTTTACGACCTTCTTCACGCCAACGGCGAATGTAAGGCGTATCCAGTAACAAATTGTCTCTGGCTATCATTCTTTCGATCATATCTATCATCTCCTTGTCATTCATTAATGCGAGGAGTGCGGTAAATAATCGCCCTCGCATTTTATCATCTGCCACAGCGCGTAATTGTTTAACCACTTGAGGTAACACTTTTTTGGGATTGTCAACTTGCGTTTGCCCAATCAGTGCCAGTAAAGCGGGACGATTCAATTTGAGCAACTTTTCCGCCTTCATTTTCCACAAGTGGATGACTCGGTAACGCCATGATAGTATCACTTTACCATCAGAACATTTAATTTGGTGTCGCCCCTTATCATCATTGCCCGCGCCATTTCCAACATAAATCACCACGCTACACACGTCTCGGTGATAGGTTTCCGCAATGCGGCTAATGTAATCCAACACGCGCCAACGCATCGGGCGGTGGCTACGAATCCCTTGAAAATCAATGTGTAAGTTCAAAACCTGTCCGTCAGTTAAAGTCACATCAAATATTTCATCAGCACGGATTTCTTCCTCACTAGGCAATAATGCGATATTGGTTGGACGTACTGAAGAGACTTGATCTCCCAGCAACCAAATCGCAAAATCAGTGCTAAAGTCACTAAAAAGTCTTTTAAGTGGGTTATCGGTTTCTGCCATTATTTTTTGAAAAAACTTAGTTTCTAAGGGTATATTATTTTCCCGCTATTGCTACGTCAATGTCTATAGTTAGCAACATGCTTAAACGTCACCAGTCGATCCGATTCGATATCCGGATATTTTTCTACTGCGCCGTCGGGCCAATAAATTGTTAGTTCATCAACTTTGGTTGCTGAGCCAAGACCAAAGTGTTGATCAGAATGGTGTTGCGAAAGGTATGAACCTTCGGCCCCTACTTGCGCGGTTTGGACCAGTTCACCAGTGCGTACCGTGATGCGAGTACCAAGGGCCTGAGTATTACCACCGCTTTGCCTGAGGCGCAGGGCGAGCCAATGTCCGTTCTCAGTCGAGGTGTTGTGGAGCAAGAGGGGAACGCCACTATGGACCATGACGGCAATGTCCATTTTGCCATCACCATCGTAATCAGCATGGGCACCACCTCGACCAACAACCGGTTTGGTGAGAACAGGGGCGGTTTGCTTGCCGACTTCAATAAATCCTCTACCCGGTTCGTGACGAAATATGTGCATCCGTTGTGGTTGTAGCAGTGTGTTGTCAGCATCCATTTCCAAAGTGTGGCCGTTAACTATCCATAAATCGGGGTTGCTGTCATTGTCGAAATCGGCAAAGCCGGTTGCCCAGCCAACCATATTCAACGATATTTGCCCCAACCCGCCCAACATATCCGCTTCGTCCGTAAAGAATATTCTAGGCTTGCCTTGTTCATCACTAAAGCCACCGACTACCCTATTCTCAAAAAAGGCGTTTTCTTGAGCAATCCAATGGGTGACAAATAGATCCAGATCACCATCATGCTCATAATCGCCCACCGCCATTCCCATTGCTCCGCGATAGTCCGCCGCTAGGGAACTGGCCCCTATGTCAGTAAAAGTGCCATCGCCCAAGTTGCGATAGACACCGTTAGCCGAAACATCGTTAGTCACGTATAGATCAACTAAACCATCATTGTTGAAATCGAACCATACGACACCGAGGGATCGGCCATCTGGATTGGCAACCCCGGCAACTTCGGCGACTTCAGTGAAAGTACCATCGCCATTGTTATGGTATAGCCAGTTGCGAGCGGGCGGATAGGAAGATGGGTTTATGGTGTAAGGAATTTCCGAACCGTATTGCTGAGATATGATCTCTGCATCCTCAGCACGATATTCAAATTCCACATAAGTGGCAACATACAAATCAATATGTCCATCGTTATCGTAATCGCCCCAACCACATCCGGCACTGAAGCCGGAATCGCCAACCCCGGCTTGGGCTGTGACATCGGTAAATGTGCCATCGCCATTGTTTCGATACAATAGATTGGCTCCATAGTTAGTGATATACAAATCTAGATCGTTATCATTGTCATAGTCGCCCCAAGCAGCGGCGAGCCCGAAGCTCGCTTTATCCAAACCGGCTAGCGGCGAGACATCGGTGAAACTACCATTACCTTCGTTACGGTATAAGGCATGGTGACCTTTTACGGTATTAGCCGGAATCGGTTCTAGGATAGAACCATAAAAGTTCACCAAAAACAGATCCGGATCACCATCATTATCATAATCGCCCCAAGCGAGGCCAGAGCCCATATCTTCTGGCATCAAAGAGCGACGAGTCGCGGGAAAATGGTGAAAATTAATCCCGGCCGCTTCGCGCCGTTCTTCAAAGCTGAATTTTACCGTGGTAGTCTTGCTACCATATTTATGGGTTATATCGTTACCCGGTGGAATGACTACCGGATCAACCGGCTGCTTAATAGTAAAGGCAATGTAAGCCAATACAAGCATCCCCACTGCGGAAATGGCTCCCCAAACCAGCAGGAGACGCTGGCGTTTACTGAACAGACGCTTGGACATTCTTTTCTACCTTTATCTTTGTAGTAACTTCGTTCATTTTTGTGATGGGGGAGCGGGTTTTTGTTTCAATGCCATAGACAGTATCCAAAAAGTCCGGATTCGCTTTGCGATACCACAAAGTAGCCGTCACCGTGAGCTGATTCTCTTCATCTGTCGCTGGGAAGGCAAACTGATCGGTACGTTGTCCCGGCTGTGATGTCTCACCACTGATACGGCCCCTCGCCATTGAAGGGCATTGAAATTGAACTTGAGCGGTGTCGGTCATATTCGGATAGACGGCCCGCTTGTAACTCGCTCCGACTAAATCCCACAGATTATGGCGGTCAATAAGTTTACCTTGACGATCAAAGCCATCGGCTTTATAAATAAGCGGGGATTGATCCACCATGTCAGTTTTTTCTTTGAGATTACCTACATGATAGAAAACCTTGCCGCTGTCATCGGTAACGGTCACTTCAACCCAACTTTCGATCATGTCGAGGGGGCCATTCGGAAAATCGTGGCCGGTTTTATTGTTGGTCAAAACCACTTTGAGATTAACATCTTTACCCGGCAACACGGTTTTGGGCGCGATAATTTTCATGCGAACTACTGGCCCCGTCGTCCATTTAGCCGCGATTTCCGGAATTTCAATTTCGCCCCGCAGCCATTTTTCAGTTAACGCCACTTGTTGTTCCGCACCTTCTAAGTTTTGAAGGGTTGGAATATATTGGTTAGCCGCCAGCATTCTGTGGCTACGATGTTTACCATCCTCTGCCGAGCGGTTATAGTCGAGGACATCACCCTTGGCCGGTTCGTGGCTTGCTTCCACTAGAGGCATGTGGCACTCACGACAAGCAACGGTTTTTTCGGGTTTGCCTTCATGATACCAACGACTGTTTTTCCAGCTATCATATTGATTTTGACCTTGAACGCGCCCAATGTCTGTGTTGACTTCTTTGTCAAGATACTGCTTATGACATGCCGCACAAAATTCAGGAGTTTTGTATAACGACCGTGAATAGGAATTGAGATGATGCCTTGGATAGGTGCGAATCAGAAAATCGCTTAAAAACTTGGCAACAGTACCTCGCTCCAATTCATAAACGTAGCGTTGCGGTGGTCGAACCGTATAATCCCCATTGCCTTGAATATCGGTTTGGACAATACTATGACAAACGATACACGATGAACCTTCGTTAGCACCTTCAATGCTTAAGGTAATATTGCCGGAGTTTTTCGCACCGGTGAACAATGAAATCGGATCATGACACCCAGCACAGTAGCGAGTGTGTTCCGGCGAAGTTTCTGTCGCCATCAAAGTTTGGACACGTTGGAACATATCGTCCAGTGACGAATAACGATGAGCACTAGGGAGCCATTCCTTATATATTTGTTCATGGCAGCCACTCGTACCACATTGTTCTGATTGCGCGAGGGCATGAGGCTCAACGGAACCCTTAGTTTTGATTTGTTGGACTGCCTCAGCAAGGATCACACTGATTTCATGTTGTTGCTCCGGTTTGAGATTCAACTGATCAGTAATTTGCTTGATGCGCGTGAAAAAACCGATTGGTTCTGCTGGCGGTTCTTCCAAGGCGGCAAGGTAAGCAGCTTGTTTGTCACTGCCAATGATTTTGAGTATCTTCTGCTGAAGCGGATCACGCCATTCAGAATAATCAAGCCGAGCCAAACTTGGGGCAAAGGGGCGATCTTCACCAAAATGCCAATTATAGTCACCCGCAAAACTGCGGATAGTCGAGGGTTCTTGATACTGGGCAGTCCACAAAAGACAAAATGCTAATAGCAATCCACTCCCCACAGTTGAGTAAATATAAAAACGGCGACGGGCCTTAATCAAGCCATCTTGCCCGGTATTACTCTTGCGTATAATAACCGTCGCAAGGTGGATCACCATAAACAATACTAGACCGAGCCCGGTCAAAAGATGAACGACATTCCAAGTATAATTGATGCGTGGCCCAACGATGCCTTGCCAAGTCAGAACCAAACCGCTAATTGTGCAAATGACTAAGAATGCTAATGAAACATAACCAAGCAATTGGTAATGACTCAGATTACCCGAACCACGTACTAGCCAATGGCGAACGACAAACCAAAGCATTGGCAACAACATGACAATGCCCAGCAAAGTATGCAAGACAACACCAAATTGGTTAAATTCACTAAATGGCAACAAGTAAATGGTAAAACCTGTAATGGTTTCAAATACCAACAATGCACCTATAAGTCCAGTCAGTGAAGAACGCCACTCACGAGCAGCATCAATTGGGGCAGCGGATACGCTGTTTGTTTTAGAGGTAGTCATAAAATATAATCTCCTAAGTACTGAAGTTTAATAGCCTTAGAATAAATTCTAAGGCTAAAAGCTAAAGTCGGCTCAAGCCGACTAACTTCAGGTTGTTTAATAGCCTTAGAATAAATTCTAAGGCTAAAAGCTAAAGTCGGCTCAAGCCGACTAACTTCAGGTTATATTTAGTTAGTATGCTTTAGACGACTGATGCTTTTAGCCTTGAAATTTATTTCAAGGCATCTGAGTATCATCAAAAATACCGGAAAATTTATGCTTTCAGTACTTATTATATAAAATTTTCCGGTTTAATAGCCTTAGAATAAATTCCGAACTCACGACACTAATGCCTGACAGCCAGTTACAAACTTGCACCAACAGATCATGCTTTCCAAGTTTATACTATATATCGGCTTCAGTAAATGTTGGGAAATATCGATACATTCTAGCATATTTTTCTATATCTTCTTTTGGTACAGCAGATAGTGTTGGTGGTTCATCTTCTTTTATGGGAAGTTGCGTATCCAAATAACGAATTTCCCTATATGTGAGATTAGGTACCTCAATCACATAAGGTTTCTCATCATCTTGATAGAAGGAAAGATTTTTAAAATCGCATTGAGCAAGGACGTGTTCTTGTCCTTTATCATACAGTAAACCACCCATCGTCAACATTTTTGCGCCATCGGCATAGTGAAAATTAAAAAGTTGCTGATAAAGAAAGTGGGTTCCTGAAGCACGTTCAACATTTCTTTCATTGAGCGTTTGTAATATTTCACTATCAATGATCCGCCGAAACGTTTTTGCTGTCCCCCATCCGGCAAAGTCCTTAACTTTAATATCTGGTGGAACTTTTTCATCTCCAACATCTTCACGCAATTTTTGTAATCGATGCGCTGGTAATTGACTTAGTTCAACGTTATCAGGGCGACGAACCGGGTGGGCATTGACTGACACAACTATCACACTGCCGGGAGATGCGTTGATACAAAAAAATCTCACATCTGCAAGAACACTACTATCTAACTTGCCATCATAGTCAAGCCAAAGAATATTTTTCGTATCCCAATTTAGTTTTGGAAGTACTTCGTTGGATTCTCCAAATTCAAGGTTAACACATCTGAAAGGACGATTAAACATAAAGCGTTCTTTATTTTTCTTGTCCTTTTCTATACTAATCATATTTGCAATGCCTAATGCCTTATGAAATAGAATAAAATCACTGAAGTAAGTTGAACCAAATCCAATGTATTGGTAATTCTCAACTTTGTCAAATGCAGATAACCGCCGAAATACATCACATAACATTTTGCGTTCAATAGATTTAGCTGGACGCAAACTGTAATTGATTTTTTCGTAACTTCCAACCATTATTCGTCACACTCCATGTTAAAGAAGTATTCAAAAGTTTCTTCTCCGGCAGCTTTTAATGTATCTACATTAAGAATCTCCTGAACTTTTTTGACTTTAGTTTCAGGTTTGCTATAGCGAATCCAACGTACCTCTGGGCTTGAAGGTGGCAACGGTGTGGGTTTAGGTGCTACAAACTTATTTGGCGTGTCAATTTCTGAATATTTTTTTGATTCAGCATTTTCCAAAGCATTTTCCAAAGCACTTTCATCAATTTCACCTTGTTCTTTACGGCTTTTTTCCCTAGCGAGTTGCCTTAGAAAATCAAGAACCGGGCGCATCAAAGTCAGCATCTCAAGACGGACTGCTTTATATATGGACGCATCGTCATCAACACCGGTTTTGGTTGTTGTCCAAGGTAATAAGCCGGCATCATCAGAATCAAAGAACACATAACCACGAAAATAAGCAAAATCCGCGTGATATTTGGGAATCACGTAACCGTTTCCTTCTCCCCAACCGGTTATTTTGGTTTGCTCAGCTTCAAGAAGCATCC
>Ga0233403_10000219_pt1 | contig 26947 bp, 18 predicted proteins | sample Na_oxic_1_MG_FD_179866 | JGI IMG/M metagenome (GOLD analysis project Ga0233403, IMG submission 179866) | Seawater microbial communities from Saanich Inlet, British Columbia, Canada - Na_oxic_1_MG | ecosystem: Environmental > Aquatic > Marine > Inlet | place: Canada: British Columbia | collected...
AGTAGCAAAATTGCTATTTTTGCCATTAATTTTGGTAAGCTTTTTGGGAATAACCATTTGGTTCTTTTACACTTAGGATTCAGGATTTAATAAATCCAAAACTTGAACTGTCAAACCTGACAGGTTTAGTTTCGGATTTTATTGAATTCTCATTCCTTATGTTATTTTTCTTGAAAAAGAAATCCGATTTTTGGAAAAAATCGGATTTCTAATTAATAACTGAAAAAATAAATATTTTCAAAAATAGTATTTCTAACTGGCTGGAATTATTATGCATACTCACATCAAACCCGCTTTAGCCGTTACGTCTTATTTCATTGTGGCGTTAACCATTGTTCTTACATTCACCATTTTTTATACTGTTGAAACTGGGAGTGCTGATATATCAGAATATCAAACTCAGGAACTTGATAGAGTTAAAAGCGCCCTCAAAGATCATGTTGATATTGCTTATGCAATGATAGATAGCAACTTTAAAAATGCCCAGGACAAGGCTTATTTAGAAAAATACTATGCGCGTCGTTTGACGAACATTATTGACATGGCAGAAACGATCCTCAAATCGAAGGCTGAAGCCGTAAAACAGGGAGAGCTAACCGAACTTGAAGCTAAAGCTCAGGCAGCGGTAGAGATATCGAAATTCAGATATGACAATGGCGAAGGGTACATTTGGATTATTGATACCAGTTCGCCTTTTCCCAAAATGATCATGCATCCAACTGAACCATCACTTGACGGTCAGATAATGGAAGAGTCCAAATATAATACTGCCCTGGGTAAAGGCCAAAATCTTTTTGTCGCCGCAGCGGAAATTTGCCAAGCACACGGCAAAGGTTTTGTTGATTATCTTTGGCCAAAAAAATCCACTGGTACAAGTCATGAAGCCCTTAAACTAGCTTATGTGAAATTATTCCAAGAATGGGATTGGGTTATGGGTACTGCTATCTATGTTGATGAAGCCAGTATTGATGCCATGGAAAAAATCAAAGATGATATCAGACAAATGAGGTATAACAACGGGATGGGGTATTTTTGGATAAGTAACAGCACCAAACCTGATTTTAAGATGATAGTCGAACCCAATATGTCGGAACTTGAGGATCAAATTTTGGAGAATGGCAAAGTTAAAAATCTGATCAGAACTGCCATTGAAATTTGCGAAGAAAAAAATGGAAGTGGCTTTACCGAAAAATATATGTGGCCCAAATCGTCAATAGGTGGGTTGACCGACGAGGTAAAAAAATTGTCTTATGTCAAGTTACACCAACCTTTAGGTTGGATTGTGGGAACGGGTGTCTACATAGATAGTATAGATAAAATGATTGCTGACAAAAAAGCACGTATTGAACAGCAAATTACTTTTTTACTTTGGGTAGCCGTTATTTCCATTGTTGTTTTTCTATTGATTAGCCTACTGATTCATCATGTTCTTGGGCAACGTGCTTCAAGAATAAAGTTCACGGCAAAGCCACAGCATACACCGGCTTCTATGACAGCAAATCCGTTTTCGGTCGTGAAACCACAAACTGCCCCCGTTACAACGGGTGATGCGAAGGCTGTGACTGAAGAAATACCTGTCATGCCTCAAGTGTCTAATCAGGGTATGTTACGGACGGATGAGTGCATAAAGATGGTTCAAGAAATTAGCAAAACACTGATAGCAGAACAATCCGAATTATTAGCCGCCGCCATACAGGGTACTTCCCCAAAGAAAAATGCTAATAAACTGCATGTTAGTCAAGAAATGGTTGGCAAAGAACGTGAAGTGATTAGTGAAACCAGACAAGTCACTGATGAAGTCAAACATTTAGCCAATCAGACTTATCAAACGATTGATGAGGTGAAAAAGATGGTTGAAGCGAATCAACTACCTTTTCAAACCACTAATACTACAGATATTGCCCAATCCAATAAGGTGATGGGTAATTTGAATAAGATGGTTGGTAATTAGTATATAGCTTTTCAGAAAAATAAAAGTTCTCAGACCTGACAGGTTTCCAAAACCTGTCAGGTCTTGAAGTCAAAATATTTATCTGAAAAGCTATAGGTAGGTACAAGTGTTTTAACATTTTTAACCTGTTCAAATGGTAGGGTGGGCAAGGTCTTTTTCTTGCCCACCATTTAAGTTTAAGGTGGGCAACAAAAGGACGTTAGGAGCCCTACATTAATATTATTTATATCAAACTGAGGTCACACTCCTTCACGCGCCACTAAAAAAACCACCACTTGTCCTGCTGTTTGGCGACGAATAATTTGCCAAGTTGCCGGTAAACTTGGTTTTCCAAAACGGCGTTCTGATTCTAAATAAATATGGGCATTGGGGTTAAGCCAACCACGTTGTTCTAATAAAGTACAACAGGGAGTAAGTAAATCACTCCCAAAGGGCGGATCTAAAAAAACAATATCAAAAGTAGAAGCGGCTCCTTTAAGAAAGGTTAGGGCATTGGTGTCCATAACTTTTAGGTTATCAATCGCCAATTTGGCTACCTGTTGCCTTAAACTTTGTACAATGTCGCGTTCTTTTTCGACTAATTGCACTTTTTCTGCGCCGCGTGATGCGGCTTCGATGCCTAAAGCACCCGTACCGGCAAATAAATCTAAACAGCTACTTCCAGGTAGATGCATGGTTAACCAATTAAATAAGGTTTCACGTACCCGATTTGGTGTTGGGCGAAGTCCCGGTTTATCCGGTACTATCAGCTTACGCCCTCGCCATTGTCCCCCAATGATTCTTATTTTTCCATTCATATTGTCATAGTTCAAACGATCACGTTATTATAAAATCTTTGTAACTACTTAGCCTTAACGTGCTAGAAATACTATTTTTCAAAAAATAGTATTTCTGGGGCATTTTAAATTTTCACAAAACTGATAAACACTATAGTATATAGTTATCCAGAAAAGTTTTGTTCCGACTAACAGACCTGACAGGTTTTGGAAACCTGTCAGGTCTTTGTTAGAACTTATCTGGACATCTATAGTAGAATTTCTATTACTAAATAACTACTAATCACTGAACGGAGTTCTCATTATGAACTGGGTAGATTTGAGTCTTATTACGCTTATTTTGTTATCAACTCTTATCAGTTTCTTTTACGGATTCGTTAAAGAACTTTTTTCGTTTTTGAGTTGGTTTTTTTCATTTGTGATAGCATTTATTTTTTTAGGTGAATTAGCCGATTTGTTGACAACATTCATTCCTTATGCTGATTTGCGTATAGGAATAGCGTTAGCAACCTTGTTTTTTATTAGTTTCATTATTCTTGAGTGGATCAGTTATTTGATCCTCAATTCCATTGGAAAAACTCAACTTTCTATACCAGATCGTTTTTTAGGTACCCTATTTGGTATGGCGCGGGGCTGTATTATCGTTACTTTTGTCATCCTATTGACAGGATTAACTCACCTACCAACTAAAGTGGTATGGCAACAATCGGTGGTCATTTTCTATTTTAAACCCATTGTCTTGGAATTGCGTAGCCATTGGCCACTTGATATTGCAACCCAATTCAATTTTGAATCGCCGTCTAAATGGAGACAATTTTTTTAGGATTAGAGCCATTTTTGGAGCTATTTTATGTGTGGAATCATTGGGATTGTTGGACAATCAAGAGTCAATCAAGCCCTATATGAAGGGCTGACAATGTTACAACATCGGGGGCAAGATGCCGCCGGGATTGTCACATGCAAAAATGATCGTTTGTATCTGCGTAAAAATAATGGACTCGTGCGGGATGTTTTTCATACTCGCCACATGCTGAATTTGCGTGGCAAGATGGGTATTGGTCATGCGCGTTATCCAACCGCCGGCTGTGAATCAAGTGCTGAGGCACAACCGTTTTATGTCAATTCCCCTTATGGTATTGCTTTGGCGCATAATGGCAATTTGACTAATGCAGAAACTCTAAAAAATGATTTATTTCGAGAAGGTTTACGCCATATCAATACTGATTCTGATTCTGAAGTTTTACTCAATGTTTTTGCCCACGAATTACATAAATTAAAAAAATTAAAGATCAATCAAGAAGATATATTTAAAGCCGTACAGGGTATCCATCAACGATGTCGAGGAGGGTATGCAGCAGTGGCGATGATTACCGGTTTGGGTATTCTGGCTTTTCGAGATCCTTATGGTATTCGTCCCATTGTGTTCGGTAAACGCCACACTGAAACAGGGATGGAATATATAATTGCCTCGGAAAGTGTCGCAATTGATGTTCTCGGATTTGAGTTAGTCCGTGATATTGCCCCCGGTGAAGCCATTTTTATCACTGTTGATGGACAATTATATACCCATCAATGCGCTGATAACCCTATTTATTCGCCTTGTATTTTTGAAATAGTTTATATGGCACGCCCCGATTCCATCATGGATGGAATATCAGTATACAAAGCCCGCCTACGGATGGGTAAAACCCTGGCGAAAAAAATTCTACGTCTTTATCCTAAGCATGATATCGATGTCGTCATCCCCGTTCCAGATACCAGTCGCACTGCGGCGGTGCAATTGGCTTATATCCTCAATCGCAAATACCGTGAAGGGTTTGTGAAAAATCGCTATATTCCACGCACTTTCATTATGCAAGGGCAAAGTTTGCGCCAAAAATCGGTGCGCCAAAAACTCAATGCCATTCATTTGGAATTTAAAAATAAAAATGTCTTGCTAGTAGATGACTCCATCGTGCGTGGCACAACTTGCCAACAAATTATCCAAATGGCGCGTGATGCAGGTGCTAAGAAAGTGTATTTTGCTTCAGCCGCTCCCCCCGTTCGTTATCCGAATGTCTATGGCATTGACATGCCCTCAGTTCAAGAGTTACTTGCCCATAATCGTACCAGCGAAGAAATTGCTCAAATCATTGGTGCCGACTGGCTAGTTTATCAGGATATAGAAGATTTAATTGCTTGTGCCCGCAAAGGCAATAAAAATATTAAACAATTCGATACTTCCTGCTTTACCGGTCACTATGTCACTCGCGATATTGATCAAAATTATCTTGAACATCTTGAAAACCATCGCAATGATGCAGCAAAAATGAAGCGTCAAGGTTGTGACACTGAATTGCTTGATTTGAATAATGTCGCTTAGGAATGAGCAAAACCTGACAGGTTTTTAAAACCTGTCAGGTTTCATTTGGATATTATGTAGGTAGGCAAAAGTATTTTAACATTTTTAACCAGTTCAAAAAATCGGATTTCTACAAAAAAAAACTTGATTTTAAAATATTAGACTATACTTTTCCAGATAAGTAGTTTCACTGAAAATTGAAAAAATGTAGGTATAGTTTTTCATATGCTTAACAATTCTAATAACTGATAACTGATAACTGATACATGAATACAGAAGATGCTCACTTAGAGCCGACCAGAAGGGGGTTTCTTACCAACTTGGAACCTTCCCGAAGGGGATTTATTACCAACTATCCGAACTTTCAGCACTGGAAAAAACTGACGAGTGGAGATGTGTTAGCCCCCAAACCGTTAAACATTTATGTGCATATTCCTTTTTGCGCCCAGCAATGCTCCTATTGCTATTATCGAACGTTCACAGGCAGCAGGAAATCTGAGATAGATAGGTACGTAGATGCTATTTGCCTGGAAATTGAAATTGCTGCTGAACGTTTTCATTTAAAAGAAAGACCAGTACTATCCATCTACTTTGGGGGCGGCACACCAACACTTTTGGATGAAAAGAGCTTATCTAAAATTACTGAGACGCTTCATAAACATTTGAATATTGACAGCACTCACAAACCTGAATTTACAGTCGAGGGAGAGCCAGTAACACTTATTCAAAAGAAAGCCGACGTTTTGAAAAGGCTGGGAGTGAACCGTATCAGTCTTGGTGTTCAATCACTATCTGATGATATTATCAAATTGTCCAATCGCCAGGATACCGAAGAAAAAGTTTTACGAGCTATTGACTTTGCCCAAGGTACCGGCGCCGTTGTTAATATCGATCTCATGAGCGGACTTGCTGGTGAAACACCTGACACCTGGGCCTATAGTGTTAAACGTGCCCTTGAGACAGGGGTAGAAAGCATCACTGTTTATAAAATGGAACTTTATGCCAACACACAATATTATAAGGATGTTCGCAATAAAACGTTGGACTTACCATCAGATGAACAAGAGCTTGAATTTATGCAATATGCTCTTGAGCAGTTTGAACAGGCGCAATATTTGCCGTGGTGCTTTTTTACCTTTACCAAAGGTGGACGCTATGAACACGTACATGCGCCCAGTATTTGGCGGGGAGACGATTATTATCCATTTGGTACATCGGCATTTGGTCGTCTCGGTAATTGGCTGTTTCAAAATACCAATGAGATGGAAAAATATGTCTCATTTGTGGAAGCAGGTGAAATTCCCATTACCCGTGGTCACCATTTGACGAGTCTGGATGAAATGGTCCGGGACGTTGTGCTTGGCATGAAATTAGTTCATCTGGATTTGAAAAAATTTCAAAGGAACTATGGTTTTAAGTTGGAATCATTTTGTGGTGCAACAATGCGACAACTGGAATCGGAAGGTTTTATTTCTTTCTCCGAAAATGAGATTGTGTTGACATCAAAAGGTATGCTTCACGGAGATTTTGTTGGAAAAAGCTTAGCAAGAAGTATATCTATTCCGTCTTGAAAAATAAAAACCTGCCAGGTCTTGAAGACCTGGTAGGTTTACGCAGAGACCTGAAAAATTATATGCTGATATCTTATAGTCACCACTTTATTTTCTTTCATGTTGCCAAGGTGGCTGGTTTAAGTATTAGAAATGCCTTGGAACCGTATGTTCAGGAACCTGAAAAATTTAAGATTAGACGACCGCCAAAAACATTAGGTGATAAGCCCAATCCACTTTACGAAATGTGGGAGTCTTTCCTTATACATGCAAAGGCAAAAGATGCTAAGCAGGAATTGCCTGATGACATCTATAACAATTTCTATAAATTTGCTTTTGTCAGGAATCCATGGGATTGGCAAGTCTCTATGTATCACTTTATCCTAAAAGAAACATCGCATATCAGATATAAACTGGTTAAATCAATGACAAGTTTTGAAGAATATCTGGAATGGATAATCAATACAAAAAAGCCCTATGCCAAGGGCGCAACTAAGTTTCAAAAGGATATGATTACCGACAACGATGGAAATTTGATTGTTGATTTTGTTGGTAAGTATGAAACGTTAGCACAAGATTTCCAGCACATTTGCAAGATTATCAACATTAAGGCTTCTCTGCCATCCATAAACCGGACCCTGCATAGGGACTACAAATCGTATTATAATGATAAAACGAAAAAGATGGTAGAGGAACACTTCAAAGAAGATATTGAATTGTTTGGTTACACGTTTGATAACTACTTTCCTGATGTATAGTTTTTCAGATAAATAACTTCACACTCTAAACCTGACAGGTCTCGAATACCTGTCAGGTTTTTGGAAGCTATTTTTCTGAATACCTATAGTACAAATACCTAACAAATAGGCTTATTTATGCAAGCAAAAGAAATCACAGATGTGCTTAAAACAGATTTGCACGAATCGTTGCAAGACAGCCAAATCGATCCATCTAAGTTAAGCCCTTTTCAAAAAATTTTATTGATCGCTGATGGTACCTTAACAAACTTATTAGAAGCTTTTTTAAATGAACCGATTGGCGTTATTAAATTATCTGAAGAAATCGTTTCAATCACAGAAGATATTCTGCCCTTAGAAATCAAAGCAGGTACTGAAGTGTTGGAAAGACAAATATTGCTTTACGGCAAAACGAGCCAGCGTAATTGGCTTTATGCTGACTCCATTATTGTTCTTGAGCGAGTGGCGGAAAAATTTAGAGAAAAACTTATTAAATCTCATATTCCCATTGGAAAACTTTGGGTAGAACACAAAACTGAAACGTTCAAAGAAATCGTTACTTATGTCCGGGAACCCGCTGGAGATTTATCCGATTATTTTGCTCTTAAAAGAGAAGACAAATTGTTCTCTCGTACTTATCGCGTTTTTTCCAATCGTCAGCCCGTCATGACGATCACGGAAAAATTTCCAGAAAACTCATTTTAGGGAGCAACCACAAGGGATTGCCCCTCGTCATTGTATGGGTAATCCTTTATGGTTGCCCTTATTGCATCCAAAATAAAGAAATAGAAAAATGAAGTTCATCAATCAATTTTCCAACGCGACAAATTCGCAGTCAAACGTGCTGACGGATGGTGAACATCAATGTGCTTATCAAGATATGCCAAGCATATTTGACAAAATTCAAAACCACTTGACAAAAAAAAATATTAGTACTAAAGATTGTCTGGCTTTTGAATGTGAAAATTCTGTACCTAGTGCGTTGGTCCTATTGTACCTATTGGAAGAAGGCTACAGTTTTCTATTATTACCCAAAGCACCTAAAGAGCAATCTATCCCAAAATTTTGTCAATACCGGATTAGAACAGAGCGCATTAATGATAAAACCGCTCTTATGAATCCTGAACAATTTTTGCACATTTTCAAAGAAGGAATTAACGAGATTACTCATGTTGCCCAAAAACTGTATATGCGGACTTCAGGGAGTACGGGTACCCCTAAAATTGCGGTGCATTCTCACAAAAAATTGCAAGGGAATGTACTCAATTGTGTGCAAAGATTACGCCTTAACAGTGATGATCGGGTAGCAATCCCTGTACCGCTTTTTCATATGTATGGTTTAGGCGCAGCCTTTTTGCCAGGTGTGGCAGTTCAAGCCTCAATTGATCTACAAAAAGGTGCTAACCTACTTAGATATTTACCACGGGAAAGGGAATTTAACCCCAATGTAGCCTTTATGACCCCGGTTTTTGCTGAAACTTTACTAAAAGGGCGCAAATCTGAACGGGCTTACAGACTGACAGTCGTTGCCGGTGATCGTCTCAGGGGAGATACTTTTACAAAATATGAATCTCTGTTTGGCAATATGGTACAATTGTACGGCAGTACAGAAATGGGGGCTATGACAGCGGCAAGTCCGAATGATCAAATTGGGAAACGTGCTAAAACGGTTGGTGAGCCTATGCCAGGCGTACAAATGCGTTTAGAAAAAAGGCAATCTGCCAATGGGGACATTGGCGAACTCTGGTGCCAGCACCCTTATGGTTTTGAAGGATATGTCGATGAAAATGGAAAAGCAATCAACCTGACTCAAGATAATCGGGATGGTTGGTTCCGTACCAAAGACATGGCAAAAATTGGACCAGACGGTCACCTAGAAGTTTTGGGAAGGTGTGATCATAGTGTGAACCGAGATGGGCTTCTAGTTTTCTTTGCAGATGTAGAAAAAAGCATTGAATGCCTTGAAGGAATAGAATCGGCTGTTGTTATCTCTAAAGGAGAAAGCCAACGCGGCAAAAGAATGATTGCTTATTGTGTCCCAGTTAAAGGTGTTAATATAGCTGAAGCGGATATCAGAGCATTTTGTTTTGATAATTTGCCAAAACATGCCATTCCGGATAAAATCATTGTGGTTAATTCATTGCCATTACTACCTAATAGTAAGGTAGATAGGCAAAAGTTGATTGAACAACATGGCTAATTTTTTATTATTTACGAATAGAGGTAAAAATGTCGGAAAACTTAATAGATCAATTGAAAACAATTATTGCCCAGGAACTTGATGTCAATCTGAAAGTAGAAGAAATTGATGAGAATGCTTCATTGTTTGAAGAAGGGCTGGGGTTAGACTCTGTCACATTGGTTGAACTAATTTCATTAGTGGAAAAACAGTTTAACATTCAATTTTCTGAATCCGAATTGAATCCAGAATCTTTCAGTACGCTTAAAGTATTGGCAGATTTTATTTCTGGTAAGATGGCTTCTTAAAGAATTAAGGAAGGCGAATATACAGGAGGGCGAACAGACAAGTTCGCCCCAACAAGTGAATACGTTCAAAAATGATTTTACAACTTGCAATTTTAGGCGGAATTTTATTTATAGGCTTTAAGGACTTTGAAAAAAGTCGCAATGTAGGTCCCCTATTATCAAATAAGAGCAAAACGCCTGATACTCAAAGCATAAAACTAAATAAATCAGAGCAAACTCTCGAAGACGAAACCGATCAACCCCCACAAAAGTCAGGCAATAATGACGTGGAAGGCATGAAAAAAAGGGTTGAACGGAATAATATAGCTGCCTTGACGGCACTAGGACTATCCATTGCGGGATTTTTTTATTGGCCTTTGAATTTGGTCAGCATACCCTTCATCGTTTATGCTTTTAGGGATATCCTTAATACGACATACCAATTAGCTAAAAAAGGTAAAGCAAGTGTTCATACGTTACTTAGTCTCGTTATGGTGGGCACTTTTTTTATTGCGGGTGGTGTTTTTTTAGCAAGCTTAATTATACTTTTATTTATATGGACTATCAAACTCACGGCTAGAATAACTCAAAAGTCCAGACAAAGTCTAGTTGATATATTTGAACAACACCCAAAATTTGTTTGGATTCTAGTTGATGGTGCTGAAATCCAAGTCCCATTTAACGAACTACAAGTGAACGATGTAGTAGTAGTTCATACCGGTGATACTATTCCAGCAGATGGTGTTGTAGTAGAAGGTATGGCAAGTGTCGATCAACATATTTTAACAGGTGAGGCAAGACCTGTAGAAAGAGAACTGGGAGAAGAAGTGTTTGCTGCGACGGTCGTTTTATCAGGGAAAATTCATATTAAAGTGGAAAAAACAGGTGAAGAAAGTACCGTTGGCAAAATTACCCATATCCTGAATCGCACTATTGATTTTAAATCGACAACTCAGTTGCGCTCAGAAAAACTTTCTGAGGAATTGGTTAACCCAACGTTAATTGCGGGTTGTATTGCGTTACCAGTGTTGGGTTTTAATGCTGCGTTGGCTACCATTAATTCTCATCCCAAAGAAAAACTAATGTTTATTGCCCCAATTAGTATTCTGAATTATCTCAACTTAGCATCCAAGCAAAATATTCTTATTAAAGATGGACGTTCTTTGGAATTACTCAGTAAGGTGGATACCATCGTTTTTGATAAAACAGGTACCTTGACTGAAGAACAACCTCACATAGGTACTATTCATTGTTGTTCTAACCATAGTGAAAATGATATTTTAACCTATGCGGCCACGGCTGAATGTAAACAGAATCATCCCTTGGCTCAAGCGATTCTACAAGAAGCTGAAAAACGCCAGTTAACCCTACCTTCCATAGATGATAGCGAATATAAAATTGGTTATGGCTTGATTGTTGTCGTAGCTGGACAAACTATCCATGTTGGTAGTGAACGTTTTATGGCGACGGTAGGCATGAGTATTCCGAGTAGCATCAAGCAGCAACAACAACTTTGTCATGAAGAGGGCTATACTTTAGTCATGGTAGCAATTGATAATCAAGTCAGTGGTGCCATTGAGTTGTTACCGACAGTGCGTCCAGAAGCAAAGGCAATTATCAGCAGTTTGAAACAGCGTAAGAATATCAAAGCAACCTATATTATCTCTGGTGATCATGAGATACCCACGAGGAAATTAGCACGAGATATTGGCGTTGACCATTATTTCGCTGAAACCTTACCAGAGAACAAAGCGACTATTATCAAACAATTACAAAAAGAAGGTCATTTTATTTGTTATATCGGAGACGGTATCAATGATTCAATCGCGCTCAAACAATCTCAAGTATCGATTTCTTTACGGGGTGCTTCTACGATTGCTACTGATACAGCGCAAATTGTTTTGATGGATGGAGGTTTGAAGCATCTAAATACGTTGTTCGATTTGGCAAACGATTTCAATACAAATATGGATACCACGTTTACGGTTATGCTCATCCCAGCCGTTATCAGCGTGGGTGGGGTTTTTCTATTAGGTTTTGGTCTTCCTCAAACGATTGTTTTAAATATGGTTGGACTTATTTTGGGGTTAGGTAATGCAATGATACCCACGTTAAAACAGGCAGTAGAAAACCGATATACTGATAGTACAACGGATTGAAGAAATAAACAGATTTTTTATCAGCTCAGTATAGAATTGAAAGTTAATAAGAATACGGTTTTTTTGAACCAAACTGATCAATTTTAATTTTCACCCTTTTCAACTATAGATATTCAGGTAAATAATTTCACTAAGAGGGCGAACACTTCAGTCCGCCCTACGAATAATATCACGTCTTGTAGGGCAAACCACCGCGACTGCCCTTTGTGAAGTTATTTATCTGAAAAACTATAGTACATTCTGTATAAGAAGATTCAACAAATAGGAGTTTTAAATGACAGCGATAGTAAAACCAGCTTTTGAGAATATGCAAGCATTTAGAAAAGTGCTTTCAAGTTCCGGCTATATTCACTATTACCTTGCCTTTGGTAATGGCAACATGCGTCAAGAGGACTGGCATGATCATGCCAGCAACCTGACGAGTGTTCCTCAGAAAAAGTTAGTTGAATTATTTCTTCTCAATAAATCTCTTGAAACCTCGGTGGTTTTAGAGTTATTGGGTGAGGGTGTCCATCAGGAGTTGCTGAAAGCAGAGATATTGGCAGAGGAGAGCGGGTTAACATCCACGAATGGCTATATTCTAATCTGTTTCAACTCCATTCTCTTCCTTTGTGAACCTAATTTACATTTAAAACCGCCTTCGGTCTATTTTGGACCTGATAGTGTCGCATTGGGTACCTATCATATTCCCTCGTTTAATGGTAAAGGTTTGGATTTATGTGCCGGCAGTGCTATTCAAGCTATGAATGTAGCTTCACGTTGTCAAGAGGTTTATGCGGTAGAAATTAATGAACGTGCTACAAAGCTGGCTCAATTTAATATCTGTTTAAACTTCCTTGACGAGAAGGTTAGGCTTTTTAATATGTCAATTGAAGATTTTGCCGCACAAAATGAGAGTCAATTTGACTTAATTGTTTTTAATCCCCCTTTTGTGCCGATACCAAAGTCGCTCAAATTTCCTTTCGTAGGTGGAGGCGGCGAAGATGGTTTAGAACTAACCAAGAATATTCTTACCTTGTATCTTCCCAGACTGAATGAAGGGGGAGCCATTGAATTTCTTGGTTTTGGACTTGGGTCAAATGGCATTGCAAGATTTGTGGAAGATTTGAATAAAATTTTAGCAGGGAGAAATTTCTTTGGACATGCCCTGTTAACGAGTAAATTCAAGTTAGAACCGGGCAACTCGTTTTATGATACTCTTATACTTAGGGGGGGGCTTAATAGCAACACGCTGATAGATCAGACCTACAAGGCATTTGGAGAACATTTTGAACAACTTGGGGTTAATGAGATGTATGTTTTCTTTATGCGTGTAGAAAAAGACAGTCAACGCCAAGGGGTGGATAATCCCATCGTAGTAACAGATATTGCCAAAAATCTTCATAAGGGCAGTATCATACTTTCCCAACCGTGGCATTTTGTTTAGCAGCAAATTCGGTTCAAAAATAAGTTCATCAATCCTTATATACTCAGCGCGGGAACGAACTTAGGAATAAAAATTCAATAAAACTCGAAACTAAACCTGACAGGTTTTAAAAACCTGTCAGGTTTGGGTTAAAAGTTTCGGAAGTTATTAAAACCTCATTCCTTAGGAACGTGCATCAAATAATTTAGTCAACTTTAAAACCAGACCTGCCAGGTTAAAACAAAACTTGGCAGGTCAAGAGCAGCGTCCAAACTTGATTTTGACCTGGCAGGTTTTCTTTTGAACCTGCCAGGTCTGGTTTAGTTGTCGAATTTATTTCATGCACGTTCCTTAACTTTTTTCAATGAGGTAGTGGTTGCACAAAAACACTTGCCCACCCTACATAAAAGTTTAATGCCCGTGTACAGTCCAGGGCTATCCTTATGAATGGGAATTTAATAAGACCCGAAACTAAACCTTCAAGGTTTTAAAAACCTTGAAGGTTTGGCTTAAAAGTTTTGGAAGTTATTAAATTCTCATTCCTTACCATTGAAAACTATGTATACATTATGAATTTACTCAATCTAGAACTTTCTAAACAACTTCCTCCTGAGGAAGTTATCTTTCAAATGGCACTTACAGCTGGGATAATGCAATCTCTTGTGATTACTGCCAAATTAGGTATTGCAGACCTACTTAAAGATGGACCAAAACACTGTGATGAATTGGCACAAGCGACTGATACCCATAGTCATTCTCTGTATCGTTTTCTACGGGCATTAGCCAGTGTCGGCGTTTTTGCAGAAACTGAGCCTAAGTGTTTTGAACTGACTCCGCTGGCTGCCTGTTTACAGGATAAGGAATCGCATTCTATACGACACTTCATTTTATTCTTGGAAAGAACTTATGGTTGTTGGGGAGACGCAATTGAGACTTTGCGTACTGGGAAAAATGCACATGAACGTATTTACGGCATGTCTATGTTTCAGTATCTTGACCAAAATCAAGATTCCGCTTTTTCTAAAATTTATGACCGAGGAATGGCAGAAGTTTCACTCATACAGGATGCGGCTATTATAAGTGCTTATGATTTTTCAGCACTAGAAAAATTGGTGGATGTTGGTGGCGGAACCGGTAATCTCCTAGCCGCTATTTTGCAAAGATACCCTTCTTTGAAAGGGGTACTTTTTGACCGTCCACGAGCTGCTGAAAAAGCCAAAGTCTTATTTGAGGAAAAGGGTTTGACGAATCGTTGTGAAGCTGTTGGGGGAGATTTCTTTAAATCTCAGATACCAAGCGGAGGAGATGCTTATTTGCTCAAGTACGTTCTTCATACTTGGGATGACCAAAATGTAGTAAAGGTGCTTAAAAGCTGTCATCAAGCGATGGCAGGGAAAGGGCGCTTGTTAGTTATTGAGAGGGTGATTACTGAGGATACTTTTTGGATGCCTAAGTTTGCTGATTTAAATTTGTTGATGCTACTTTCAGCCGCCGTTCGTACTGAAAAAGAATTTCGCTCTTTATTTGAAGCGGCGGGATTTGAATTGACTAGGGTTATCCCAGCAGGATCAATTGCAAGCATACTTGAAGGGAAAATAATATAGACGTTCAGATAAATAACTTCACAAAGGGCAGACACGCAGGTCTGCCCCTACAATACGTAAAATAGATTCATGTAGGGGCGAACATAAGTGTTCGCCCTGGTAGTCACAATTTCAGAAAACCTGTCAGGTCTTAAATACCTGACAGGTTTATAAAAGTCAGGCTCAAAATTTGATTTTTTCAGCTATCGCCTGAACATGAGGTTGATAATTCATGGTAAAGTGATTCCCTGGCACCGTATTGATTTCTATTCCCCCCCCCGCAAATTCTAACCAAAAATGTTCGGGATGATAGATGGTATCTTTTTCCAACGGTTCTTCGGCACGGAAAAAGATGAATTTTTCAGGATAAATGCGAGGCGAATAGTTCTTCCTCGCTTCATGATTGGCTCTGATAACTTGAACCAATTGCTGAATTTGAGATGCTTCAAAACCCTTGCGTTCCTCCGTTAGTTCCAAAATGCAGCTTATTTGTTCTTCAAAAGCTAATTTTCGCAAATCATTCAAAGATAGGGAATTTATGTTTAATTTCAACATGTGATCAGCAATGAACAAAAGAATAGCGGCATCATCTTCTAAATTAAACAAAGCTTGATCGACAGCCGGGGTATCAGCAAGAAACAAAAGTGCGACTTTTTGATCTAGAGCATGTAGTTGCTGCGCCATTTCAAAAGCGACAAGACCACCAAACGAAGAACCACCCAAAAGATAAGGACCCACTGGCTGAAGAGTACGCATTGCTTTGATATAGTGCGCCGCCATATCTTCAATTTTGTTAAGCGGTTCAGTTTCCCCATCAAATCCAAGTGCTTGAAAACCATAAACGGGTTGATCCGGGTTAAGACTCTGGGCAAGTTCCCGATATAAAAATACTTGTCCATATATTGGATGTACCAAAAATAAAGGTTTTTTATTGCCAGCTTGAATTTTGACCAATGAGGAAGGAAGAGCGGGTTTCACATCCTGAGTGGAATCGGCAGTATCAATTAGTTCAGCTAACTCAGCAATGGTTGGTGCATTTAAAAATTTTTGCACCGACAATTCTGCTTGCATCGTTTTGCGTACTTTGGTAATCAGGTGGCTGGCTATTAAGGAACAGCCTCCTAAGTCAAAGAAATTATCGTGGATACCAACCTGTTCAACGCCTAAAAAACTTTGCCAAATTTTGGCAAGCTTTTGTTCCTTTTTATCCCGGGGAGCAGTATAAGAAGATAAGTTTGGTCTGGAAGAAAAAAGCGAAAACGAATCTTCTGCTTCCTGATCTTCAGATTCTTCATTTCCAGCTAATTGAGACGTACCGCCAACAGCACTCTGTTTTTGAGGATCAATCCAGTAACGATGCAGTTCAAATGGATAAGTTGGCAAAGGAACTCGATGACGCTGTTCAAGCGCATAAAATCCCGACCAATTGATTTTCACCCCGGCAGCCCAAAGTTTGCCCAAAGTCGTGAGCAAAAATGCCACATCTGATTGATTATCCTTAGATTCACGTACTGATGAAACGATAAATTGTTCTGGGGCTTTATCCGGATGTTGATTAATTAATGCACCTAAAGTCCGTCCAGGACCAACTTCAAGCAAAATTTGCGTTGGTTCCAGCAATAACTGTTGCAAACATTCATTAAAACGCACGGTATGGCGTAAATGCTTGGCCCAGTAGTTAGGATCGGTCGCTTCTGCCGCTGTAATCCAATTACCGGTTACATTGGATAAATAGGGAATTTGTGGAGGCTTTAGATTAATTTTTCGGACACGCTCGGCAAACTGTTCGACAATGGGGTCCATCATTTCTGAATGTAAAGCATGGGAAGCACTTAGACGACGGCACTCCACACCTTCATCTGTAAGTTGTTTTTGTAATGCCTCAATTGCTTCAATATTTCCGGCTGCCACAGAAAGGGATGGTCTATTAGTCACAGCCAAGGAGAGTTCCTTGCCCAAATAAGCTTCTAGTTCTTTTGCGGTAAAGGGGGTAGCGAGCATAGCACCCGGTGGTATTTGCTGCTGTATCATTTGACCCTGTGCTGCCACTAGCGACAATGCTTCTTCAAGCGAGAATACACCTGCCAAACAGGCTGCGACATATTCGCCAATACTATGACCAACCATCGCTTTGGGACGTACACCCCATTCCATCCACAACTGAGCAAGGGCATAGTCAATGACAAAAATGGCAACTTGGTTAATAGCCGTTTGTTGAAGTTGTTGTGTGGCTTCTTTGTTCGGATACAACAAATGACGCAAATCAAAACCTATTATCGGTTTGAGAATTTCTGAGCAAATATCCACCTGTTTTTGAAATGTCGGCTCAATTTGGTATAGTTCTAGCCCCATATTGACATACTGCGATTCTTGTTCTGAAAACATGAACACGACAGATCGTCTTTTTGATACGGAGGTAAATATTCGTTTTGGTTCCCGCTTTTCTAAAAGATTGGCTGCCTCATCAATGCTATGGCAAACCAATATTCTGCGATGGTTAAAATCTTTGCGACCTAGCTGAAGTGTATAAGCAGCATCAGCGAAGTTAAGTTCCTGATGTGCTTGGAAATATTTTGCCAGTTGTGTCGTTGCGGTTTCAAGGGCAGATTCCGTTTTAGCAGATAATACCAGTAACTGCCAAGGTCGGGATTTTCCGGAAGGTTCTTGTATCGGTGCCTCTTCTAAAATGGCATGTGCATTAGTACCGCCGACACCAAATGCACTAATCCCAGCACGACGCGGAATTCCATCCGTTTTCCATTCTTGTAGGGTAGCATTGACATAAAAAGGGCTATTAGCAAAGTCAATCTTAGGATTCGGTTTTTGAAAATGAAGAGTGGGGGGAAGTAACCGATGTTTCATGGCCAAAACAACTTTCATAAGACCTATCACACCGGCAGCGTTGTTAGTATGACCAATATTGGGTTTGAGTGAACCGATAGGACAAAGGTAATCAGTTTTTGGAAGTGTTGCCCGAAATGCTTTAGTCAGTGCTTTGATTTCAATGGGATCCCCTAATTTTGTACCGGTCCCCTGCGCTTCTATATATGAAATGGTTTCTGCCCCTACGCCAGCAGACGACAGTGCTTGGATGACAGTTTCTGCTTGACCATCTACACTAGATGTGGCATAACTCATTTTGGCACTACCATCATTGGTGACGGCTGAACCTTTGATAGTGGCATAAATACAGTCGCCATCGGCTAAAGCCTTTTTGAGCGATTTCAAAACAACAATGCCCGCACCACTGGCTGGCACAAGTCCCGCAGCTTGAGCATCAAATGCTCGACTATGACCGTCTGGCGAAAACATCATACCTTCTTGGTACCAATAACCTTCTCTTTGAGGAACGCGGACAAAAATACCACCAGCCAGCACCATATCACTCTGGTCATTCAGCAAACTTTGACATCCCAAGTGAATAGCTACCAATGATGTAGAACAAGTGGTGGCAACATTTATACTGGGCCCTTTTAAGTTCAATTTGTAGGACACCCGCATGGGTATCGCATCTTTATCATTAGTTGTTGCAATATCGAAGTTACTAAAAGTGTTAAATAACTTAGGATTGGATGCTAAATTCCTAATTAAGTAAGTACTTATACCCGCACCGGCGTAAACACCAATACGACCATCGTATTTTGCAGAGTCGTAGCCAGCATTTTCCAATGCCTCCCAAGCACATTGCAGAAAAAGGCGATGTTGAGGATCCATCATAGCCGCTTCTTTGGGACTGAAATTAAAAAATGAAGCATCAAACATCTCGACATCTTCCAACGCGCCATAAGCTTTGACATAATCACTATCTTGAAGCAAAGCGGGTGCTACACCTGAATTTTTTAATTCTTCATCGCCAAAAAAGGTAATGGATTCAACACCGTCTCGTATATTTTTCCAAAACTCATTGACATTGTTCGCTCCAGGAAAACGACCCGCCATACCGATTATGGCTATAGAGTCTTGTAATTTCGATTCATTCATTTGGTTTTTTCCTAAATACTATAGATGTTCAGGCAAATAAGTAGTAAGACAAAAGTCTTTTAACATTTTGATTCGTTAAGGTGGGCAATAAAAACACTTTGCCCACCCTACCAAAAATGTTAAGAAACTTTTGTACAGCTACTTAACTTCCAAAAAACTGTCAGGTATTCGAGGACTGAAAGGTTTAACGCGCGTATTTATTTATCTGAACATCTATATTTAATAAAATACGTTGCTATACTTAACACAATAACAAACTTAACTTTTTAATGAAGATGGTGGGCAACAAAAACATGTTACCCACCTTACATAAAAGTTTAATTTATTACCGTGTGGAGCCAACCAGGTAGGTCGGGTCAGATTTTTTTGCGCAGCAAAAAAACGTAACCCGACATTTACCTTTTATCTAGGGTCCATAAAGTCTCTGCAACGGCTGCCTTATTGGAAAAAGTTAAGTTTGTTCCCGCGTTGAATATAGCCACAGTGGCATCATGTCCACCATTGCGGTGTCTGTCCCAACCTGTTTTTCTTCCGTATTTTTTGAATGAAGAACTTAGCTGCGCCACTCAAAGCATTATAACCTACAACAACCATGAAAAGCTCCTGTTTGATGTTTAAAAACTAAAAAAATTCTTCAGGAAAGAAAAACAAACCTTGGTTTGAACATTCAAAGCAAGGTTTGCCAAGTATTGAAATTACTCTGAAATGGTAAACGTAATCATCTCGTTGTTAAAGACTTCCATGCCGTTTACCTTATACCCGACCATAATTTCCGCCTTTCCTGGAGTCGCTACCACTCCTTGAAAAATGGAAATCGGGATGCTGGTGGACAAAGGCATGGGTTTAAAGTTGGGCATACTTTCGTTTGCCGACTGGAAATGTAGCCCGGTTTCGGTCAGCGTGAAAAACACAGGTTGGCTGCCATCCGTTGGAGTATAGTTGCCGTAGGCAAAAATTTCGCCTTTTTGCCCTACGTGTTCGTGCGCTACACGAATAAAGGCGGCCACGTCCAGTTGGTCTGTGGGCAGGAACGTGGCATTATTTTTCCAAGAGTGGACACCGTTAGCCGCGACACCACCACTGATACCAGCCGCTAGGCTTACGTCCTCCAAATTCGGCAGATATTTAGCACTGACCTCGAATACATTATTTTCTGTCACATATTGTTGGTAATATCCAAACAGCTCTGCCTTTTTCTCCTGTCTTTGCGCGGAGAGTTCGTTCCGTTCATAGGGATCTTCTTCTAGATCGAACAGGTACAATGTATCGTCAAAGCGGGTTTGAGACAAGGCCCAGCCTGCATGACGGACAGCTTTCATGCCATCGAACTCCCAAGCCAACCAGCGATTCGCGTCACAGGAAAAATTCCCTTTCAACAAGCCTGCCATGGAAACCCCTTGCATGGGAGACAGAGGTTTGCCGTTCCATGTATCGGGGTAAGGGGCTTCTGCCATGTCCAGAATGGTGGGCGCGAAATCCATAACTGAGTGCATGCAATCGTATTTCACGCCAGAAACTTTGGCTTGTGGATAATGGATAAAGGCCGGTACATGAAAACCGCCATCAAACAGGGTCACTTTATGTTTATTGAAAGGCATATTGGAGAGCATGGCCCATTCTTCGTTCGGACCGATGTACCAGGTAGCATCCCCCATGTTTTGGTAATTATTAGGATCGAAGCTTGGTTCAATGGTGGTATTGAAATTATTGATGATATGATCGCGGAAAAAGGTCAATCCCGCGCTGACTGATTCCCCACCGTTATCGGAATAGACGATGAATACAGTGTTGTTGTACTCGCCGATGTCCTTAAAGTGTTGCACCAAGCGGCCCACGCTATTGTCCAGCATTTCGATCATGGCGGCGTATACGGCCATCTTGTTCGCTTCCACTTTTTGCTCCGTGGAACTCAGACTGCTCCAGGCCCGCAAATTCGTGGGGCGGGGAGGAAGTTGGGCATCCGTAGGCAAGATGTCATTGGCTTTTAAACGTTCAAAGCGTTCCTTACGCAGTACGTCCCAGCCTTTGGCATAAGTATCCATATATTTAGCGGTGACTTCCGGCGGCGCCTGCCACGGGGTATGGGTCGCAATGTGGGCAACGTTCAGATAAAAAGGCCGATTGCTATCACGGGCATCCAACATGGCAATCGCGCTGTCGGTGTAGTAATCCGTAGTATACGCATTGGGTGGAAATTCGGTCACTTCTTGGCCGTTTTCGTTATAGGGGGAAGTGCGTCCTAAGTTTTCGTAATACGAGGGTAGCTGGGCGGTGAGCAAGTTTCCATTTTCATCGCTGAGATATTGCATATCTCCACCCGGCAGCAACAACCCTTTGGTGACTTCAAAACCGCGGTCATGTGCATACTGTCCTGGTTTGTCGCCCATGTCCCATTTGCCGGTCATCATAGTTTGATAGCCGTTTTGTTGTAAGACTTCGGCGAATGTTGGTACGTCTTTGGATAGAACCCCCTCATAGCCCGGTTGTTGCATCAGTTCTTTGTCCCCACGGCCACCCATGATTCCAACCATACTGCCGATGCCGGCTTGATGATGATCCTTACCGGTAAACAAGATGGCGCGGGAAGGGGTAGAAGTCGGGGCTGCATAGAAATTGGTCAAGGCAATGCCGCCTTCCGTCAATTGATCCAGATTCGGCGTAGGCACTTCACCACCGAAATATCCCAGATCGGAAAAACCCATGTCATCTATGACAATAGTAACAAAATTGGTTTTTTTTGCTTCGTTAACAACGTCAGCAATCGCCGTTTGAAGGGGGGTCAAACCTACAAGCGATGCGACACACATCGCTGTAGAAGTTTTTTTGAAATTCATAAAATATATCCTCTTTTATAATAGCTTCGCCAATGTCAAAAATTGTTATTTCTGGAATGAGGTACGATTCCCCCAAATCCTGATAACATAAGAGTTTCTGGAAATCCGCACAACGAAATTCCCGAAACAACTAATTGGCGAAGCTATTGCTTTTAATAACTAAATAAAATTCTTGCCGTAAATTTCTGTGATGGAAATAGCTCAGTCATTCAAAGCACAGCAGTAACTGCTAATCTTGAAAGCTGGCTTATCCCATTTTAAATGAAAAACAAAATTCCCAGGTGCTTTTGCTAGAATTCTATATAAGACGGATACTCCACAGATATCATGCAAACTTTCAGGAGCCAATCATGGAAGAAAAGCACCTGCAATTCATGCTTTATCTCCCTGATTAATCCCGCATGCTAAAACTTTGATAACTATATGTTCAGGTACTGTTTCAGGAATTGGCAATTCGCGTAGTTGCGTTTTAAAATCTTTGCTTCTGCAAATAGCTTTCATTGTCTGTTCCTAAAAAGTTAAACAATTTAATTCGCTCTATGTTGACACTTAACAAACATCATTTTTCATCAACTTTTTTAGACACAAGAAAATTCTCCATAACAAGAACATCTATCCCACTGTTAAGGAAACAATTGACCGCATCACTAGGATTGCAAACAATGGGTTCTCCCATCACATTAAAAGAGGTATTAATAATACACGGGATACCGGTTTTCTCCTTGAATGTTAACAAGAGATTGTAAAGCTTAGGATTTTGCTGTTCTGACAGAGTTTGGACCCTAGATGTGTTATCGATGTGAAGCGCACTGCTCAACTTATCTCTTCTCTGTGGTTTTGCCTCAAAAACAAAAGTCATAAAAGGAGAACTTTCCTTTTTTCCCATTTCAAAAAAATTGTCGGCTTCTGTGTCTAAAATCACACCAGCAAAAGGACGGAAACCTTCCCGAAATTTAACTTTGGCATTGATGATATCTTTCATATCAGGAAAAGCCGGGTTTGCCAATATACTTCGATTCCCTAAAGCACGGGGACCATACTCCATTCTGCCTTGAAACCAGCCGATTATTTTTTTAGCAGACAGATGCTCTATAATAACTTCAAAAAGCGCATTTTCTTCTAATTCGCGGAAAGTCACCTCCTCCGATTTCGCATTAAGGGCATTTAAAACTTCTTGGTGCGAAAACTGAGGTCCCAGATAGGGTGTAATGGTGTTGCTTTTGAAAGCCTTCTTCTGGTAAAACGGATAAAAAGCCGCACCAATTGCAACGCCAGCGTCATTGGCAGCAAATCCGACATGGACATCCTTAAATCTTGATTTTGCCAATACCTTACTGTTGTTGACACAATTCATAGCCACTCCACCTTCAAGCAACATGCAGTCAGATGTGGTTTTGTCTTGAAGATACTTGACTTGATGCCATATTGCCTTCTCCGTTAATTTTTGGATAAAATAGGCCATATTTTTGTCATTTTCTTCCGTTCTTCCACCAAAAAAATCTTCCAAAAAACGGTAGTAATGCAGTTCTATATCAGACTGTAGCTTGATCTGGAATTGACCATCGGGCAAAAATTCAATAAAATGATCGAAATCATACTCAGGGGGAGAATTGACAAATGCACCTAGGGCCATCACCTTATATTCATCACAATTCGGTACATAACCCAAATATCTCGTAAACTTTCGATACAATACACCGATTGAATCAGGTATCTTAAGCGATACGTCTTGAAAAATCTTACACTGTTCTTGATCGATTTCCCCCATGACTGAAGAGTAGAGTTCTCCGCGACCATCTGTCACCAAAAAAGCACTTTTTTTCATGCCAGATAGGAAAAAGCCACATAAGACATGGGCTAAGTGGTGTGGAACAAAAACAAACTTCTCAGCACCTAAACGGGTTGCCAAGTTTAAATTAAAATCGTCCATGATTTTTTGATTGGAAACCAGGTTAAAATACATATTTTTCACCTGCTCAAACGCTTGAAATTGCTTTGAAAGTCCACCTAGGTCAGCACCAAATATATCCCTAACAGTTTCACTTACCACTTGTTCATTAAAATCCCAAGGTATGGCTATGTAGTCCACCTCTTTTAATGAAATACCTGCTTCGGCCAGGCAGTAATTGATAGCGTTTTTTGGAAAATCGGAGGTTTTCTTGATTCTGGAAAATCTTTCTTCTTCCGCTGCTGCTACCAAAATGCCATCTTTGAAGAGTGCGGCCGATGCATCATGACCTGCAAGCCGATGCTTGTCAATCCCTCTCATTCCAAAGTAGATATCAAAAAACGCGGCTGAATGACTAAAGCCATTGTATCCTAAAACAATCATAATAATTATTTTCCTTGCATTTTAAATGCGAATTAAGGGTTGAAATTTGTGTGTCTACTAAAAACAATGGGTAAGAAAACCAACCCAGGGCATCGCCCAAAATTACCAGCTTTAAACATAAGATTTTAAAAGAATTTCTCAACCCTTAATTCGCATCCTGTAATGAGTTAAGGGATGCTCCAAAAGGATACCTACATCTCATTATATGCTGGATTTTCAAATATGTCAAGTACTTTTTTAAAAATATTTCAATAAAATTTTTTATTGGACACCGTTTTTAAGAAATTTAATCAAATCAATAAGTTACATTAACTATATTTATTAGGAAATGGTCACAAAATAATTTGCCGTTTTAGAAAGTTGGTTTCTAATTTTGTCACATTTAAATTTTATCTCACGCTTCGCGCAAAGGCGCAAAGTTTCAAGATTAACTATTTAAAGCAGAAATACAATTTTTCCCTGGTATTTTTGCCCAAAAAAACGGGTTCATTCCAGTGATTTTGAAAAATGGGGGTTACCCTGGGGTGTTAAATTTGGGTTAATTTTTCAGAATTTTTTCACCCTATTTTTGTTCCATTGTAAATCTGTCAAAAACACACAAATATTATTTATTTTCGATCTAGTATTTGTAAATGTCGGGTGAAAAAAGATAGGGCATTTTGTGGCAGATTTAAAAGCCCAGGGCTATCCACCCTACATTTTTATTTACCACCAAATTTTGATAGGATACGATTAACAGATTATGCTTTAGAAATGGCTGATAATAGATTAATAATTAACATTAATATACTTCACCGCAAAATCTGTGAAAATGTTGAGCAGTATAGAAAATCTATTTTCTCAAATACAACCAAACATAGTAAACTGTTAGACCTGACAGGTTTCTAAAAGCTGTCAGGCTTGCCATTTTTTGAATGATAAAATATTATAAACGGATTAGGAAACGATGACGCAGAAAATTTTACAAAGTATTGTGATCAAGCCTATTGGCTCGTTTTGCAACTTGCAGTGTGAATACTGTTTTTATCTTGATAAACATAATTTATATGAGGGACCGCCTTCGACACATCGTATGAGTGATGCCACTTTAGAAAAAATCATTAAGGACATGTTTGCCTGTTCAGATGCGCCAACATTTATTTGGCAGGGTGGTGAACCGACAGTGATGGGATTAGAATTTTTTCAGAAAGTGGTTGCCATTCAACGGTTGTATGCAAAAAATGGTTCGTATTCTAACGCGCTTCAAACCCACGGGATGTTGCTGAACGAGGCGTGGGCAGATTTTTTGCGGAGCGAAAATTTTTTAGTTGGTATATCGCTTGATGGTCCAGCACATGTACATGATCGCTATCGTAAGGATCGCCAGGGGAATGGGACATTTCAGCGAGTGTTTGAGAATGTTCAAATGCTCTTGAGTAAAGGTGTTCTTGTCAATATATTAGCTACTGTTAGTGATTATTCTGTGAAATATCCGAGGGAAATCTATAAGTTTTTTGTGGATAACGGGTTGCTTTTTATGCAATTTAGTCCACTGGTAGAACGTGATTCACAAAATCTAAAGATTGCCGCTCAGTATTCGGTGAACGCTAAAGATTATGGTCAATTTCTTAGTAAATTGTTTGACTGTTGGCTCAAGGATTTTGATTTTGATCGGCTCAAGCAAAAAACTTCTATCCGCTTTTTTGATTCGTTAATTCAGTATTATATTGGTATGGTGCCAGATCATTGTGCTCTTCACAAAATGTGTAACGATTATTTGGTTGTCGAGCATAATGGGGATTTGTTTTCTTGTGATTTTCTTGTGTCCAAAGGGAGTCGCATTGGCAATCTGCATGAAGTTTCTCTGGAAAACGCATTTTTTTCTACATCCCATGTCGCGTTTGGCAAACGCAAAGCTGACTATGGGATGGAATGTCAGCAGTGCCGATGGTTGCATTTGTGTTATGGAGGGTGTATAAAAGATAGGAGCCGCGATCCGAGAGATAAAGGGCATAATCATTTTTGTGAGTCATATAAGTTCTTTTTCAAACGAGCAGATAGTCACTTTAAGAAACTTGCGACGCTGTATCGTGAAAATTATCAGTAGTTGATGTATAATGTTGGGAATTGGGAATTGGATTAACCGGATGAACCTATTTAAATCCTCATAACAATTATTCTACAAATCGTCTCTTCTCAAAAAGTGTGGGTAAATTTGCCTAAACCTGACAAGTTTTGGAAACCTGTTAGGTTTTTTCCACCGAATTTAGCCAGGTAGTGGGCAAGGTGTTTTTATTGCCCACCATTTCATTAAAACCGAAAATGATTCACAAATGCCTTATGAAATAAATACCGATGCACACAAAAACACGTTTGTCCACCTACCTGGCTTTATATATAGGGGCAATCCTTTATGGTTGCCCTAGTGCAGGAAAGCGGAAGTTTCCAGACCACCCTAAAAGGGCGCGTGGGATTGCCCCATATGCATCAAGGCAAGCTTTTTGCGTGTTTACCCATTTCTTTGATCTATATCAGATATTATGATAATGAGGTTTTGGTTTATGTGGGGATTTTGCTCTTGACAAATTGAACCGCAATAGATTGACTTTTGGTTCCATAATGCTCAATGTTAGCCCAGCTCATGGCATAGTTAGTCGTGGACTCGCATGGAAAAAAAGCAACCATGCAAAAAGCTTACCTTGATGCGAATGGGGTAATCCCTTGTGGTTACCCTAGTTGACTAAGTTATTTTATGCACATTCCTTAGATAACAATTTTGAAATGTTCAGAAAAATAAATGAATCTAAAACGGGCAACGAAGTTTAACAGGGCGAACAGACAGGAGGGCGAACA